>Ga0080006_1169371_pt1 | contig 56833 bp, 48 predicted proteins | sample RS3BMetagenome_FD_69209 | JGI IMG/M metagenome (GOLD analysis project Ga0080006, IMG submission 69209) | Ferric oxide microbial mat and aquatic microbial communities from Rainbow Spring, Yellowstone National Park, USA - RS3B (SPADES... ...
CACTCCGAACTCGGCGACCGCACGCCGGCCGAAGCAGAAGACGACTACCGTCAAAGATCTCAGCCCGACGTGGCATGAGAAACCCAAACACCTGAGCCTCCATCAGACCCAGGCCGGTTCAACCTGAACCGACCGCGCCTCCTGGGCTATCGAGGCGGCACTCACGTGGACCTGATCTTGACGGTCATCTCGAGGCCCAAGACCTCGAGAACGCCAACAACCTTGTCCAGACGAAGGGTCGGTTTGTCGTGCTCGATGAATCGAACGAAGCTAGGCGAGACGCCAGCCAGGTCGGCGACCTCCTTCTGACTGAGGTGCAGCTCGCGCCGCCGGCCTCTAACCTGTGTGCCCAGGGTGCTCATGTGATCGCCTCCTCGAGGTGAGCGTGGGGGTACGGAGTCGGCTCCCCGCTCTCGTTCTTGAACGCACTACGATCGTAGTGCTTTGGTCAGATGGTGTCGGCTCGGGGTGTCCGTGCACTCGATTTCACTACGATCGTAGTCAAATGAGGCACGAGAGTGCATTCCAGCCTCGCAAAACCACAGAAACACTACGCTCGTAGTGTTGTGGTAAGAGATACTTCTTGCGCATGGTCGCCCAGGGTGAGCGCGTGTGAGCGCAGGCCCGCACCGAAGGTGCCATCGCCCCCGCCCGTCAGCTCGTCCGTACGCCGACCGGAGCGCGGACGCCGGAGCGGGCCCGGCAAGGTCTACCGGTCCGGTGTCCAGCCGCTGAACAGCCAGCCGAGGTGGTGCGCTGCGAGCGCCGGCGGGCTGGACGCGGCCCGTGCCATGCGGCCCCGGAGCTCGGCCTCGAGGTCGGGCACGGGATCCGGCATCGGCGCCCACGTGAGCTCGTCGTAGCCGACCGGCTTGGCTGGGCGCTCGAGGCCCTCGGGCCAGATGCCGTAGAGGTCGACGACCCGGTACCGCAGCGCGGCGAGCACCTCGGGGTGGTTGGAGCCGTCGGTGGTCTTGGCGAGGAATGCCGGCGTGGCGCACAGGTTCCAGAGCGCCGTGTAGGTGTCGAGGTTCCGCGGGTCTCCCCAGACGTGGTTGTACTGGAGGTCGGGTCCCTTGGTGCGCCGAGCCGACCACAGGAAGGTCGAGGTGGGGTGGTGTTGTCGTCGAACATGGCGACCCGTCCATCCGGCAGCTCGATGAGCTCGCGCCGGTGGTTCGGGTTGCGGACCACCGGGAACAGGGGCTGGCCGCCGGTCTGGGCGACGGTGTCCGGGTGGAGGAAGACGGTGTGGGCGGCGACTGCCGCGGTGATCGACGGGTAGCCGGCGCCGCGCAGCACCTGGTCGAGCGCCGCAACCCCGTCGGCGACCTGCGGGAGGCCCCGCCCGGGCGGTACCGAGCGTGGGCGGGCCGACGTGGGGGCTGCGCGCTGCACGGGCGCGATGACCACGCTCCGCCCCGACGACGGGGAGAAGACTACGGCGTTGCCCGGGCGCACCTCGAGCACCCGACGACCAGCCTGCAGCCACGCCTGCGCCTGAAGGTGTGCCGCGGAGTCGGCCCACCACGTGCGCCGGGCGGAACTCGGCGGGAGTCCACCCACCAGACGGTCGATCTCGGTCAGCGGGAGCGTGACCACCTCGCCCGCTGGCTGACCCTCGAGGAAGCTCTTCAGTGGCTCGTACTTGGGCAGCACCGGATCAGTCTGCCCGCGTACCGGAGGGCAGCACGTCATCGCGTGCACCTGCCTCTCGCGCACGAGACACGATGCTGGTCGTGCTGGTCTTACTGCTGCCGGTCATCTCACTCCGTGCCCGCTCGAACCGACACTGGAGAATGCCACTCCCTGCATTTCTGTGGAAGCCGCGGAGGCTGCTCTGGCGGCCCATGAGCCAGGTCCTGATGACCGTGCGTTCAGGGTCGGTGGTCGCCGTTGGGGACACGATGGCGGTCCGGGCGATGCCTGTACGAGACGGTGTCCTTCCGATGCACGATGAGACCGTCGAGCTCCATGTCGTCGGCGACTTCCTCGTCGGGATCGCCGCCACGAGCACGTACGGAGATACCGCGGGGAACCCTGTGGACCTCGGTGCTGCCGTGCTCGCGACCGTAGGTGGCGCAACTCCGTACGATGCCGCGGCAGGAGTGCGGACGCTCCCAATGGAACATGCCGGTCCGCTCCGTGACTCGGTAGGTCGTGGCGACTTCGCGATTCCTGGCGGCGCGATCGCCCAGCTGTCGGCAGTTGCGGTGGCCGGGATCGTGGGTGGCGCACCGCGAATCGCCGTCACGTACCTCGGGGCACACGGAGAAGTAGTCGTCGAAGAGGTAGGGGCACTCGGTGTGGCGCTCGGTCCCGTCAGTGATCCCCAATCGCTGCGCGCAGCCGTGGCTGCCGCCGACGAGCGCACCGCGGTGACAGAGCTCACCAAGGTGCTGGCGCAGGCCTGTGATCAACAGCCCCTGCACGTCAGCAGGAGTTGGACCAGTGCGAGCGCGGACCGTACTGGCGCTCGGCTGGGAGGTTCGGGTTCGCTCGGGCCACTGACGCTGAAGGCCCCTCGGCACTGAGTGCATCGCCTCTCGCCCCGCTTGGAGAGGGAGGTGAGGAGGCATGGGAAGCATGGCGCCATAACCCGCCCTGACCAGGGTGTTCACCTGAACGTATGAACTCCGGGACTCCGGCGTACGAATCGCCCATCCCGGTCGCCACCGCGCCCCAGGTCAGGCCCTTCCCAGAACACCCCACCAACAGGTGATCTCGGATCACCCGAGAACCTGATCGCGGAGGTCCCGGATCTGGACCCTCAGGGTCGTGGATCCGGGACTCCTGCCGTCCGGGGTCCGACCACCCGCCTCCGGGTGGGTCCCGTCCCCGGATCGCAGATCGACGACGGCATCGCCGTCGTCAGGAGCGACCCTCCGTGTGCGCGGGAGGAGCCGGTCCCACGACCACGGCGGCCGACCCGACCGGGAGCTCCGTGGGGCTGCGCAGCAGCGCGGCGGCGAGCACCGACGCCGCCAGCGCCGCCAGGGCACCGCCGGTGAGGGCGGCCTGGAACCCGTGGATCGACGCATGGACCAGGGATCCGGGTCCGGCCGGGGACCCGATGACGGCGTGGCGGGTCACGGTCGCCGACACCGTCACCAGCACGGCGAGGACGAGAGCCCCTCCGATCTGCTGGCCCGTGTTCAGCAGGGACGACGCCAGCCCCTGTCGGTGCGGCTCCACGCCGGAGACCGCGTTGAGTGTGAGGGGCACGAAGGAGAGGCCCATGCCCAGGCCGGCCAGGACGAGGGCGGTGAACACGTGGAGGTACGACGACCCCGCCGTGAGGCGCGATGCCCACCAGAGCCCGAGTGCGATGAGCAGAGGACCGATGGTCAGGAGGGCCCGGACCGGCGGATGACGACGCAGGCGCGACAGGAGCAGGCTCGTCGATGCCACCATGGCCGGGATGGGCAGGTAGGCCACGCCGGTCACCAGTGGGCTGTATCCGAGGACCTCCTGGAGGAATTGGGTCAGGAAGAACAGGAGCGACAGCATGGCTCCGCCGACCAGCAGGATGACCAGGTAGCCGGCCGACCGGTTGCGATCGACGAGGAAGCCGAGGGGGATCAACGGCTCGCGGGTCCGTCGTTCGGTCACGACGAAGGCGGCCAGGAGCGCGACGGCGCCGGCGAACGCCCCGAGCGTCACCGCGTCGGTCCACCCCGCCTTCGGCGCCCGCACCAGGCCGAACACGAGCAGGGACATGCCCCCGGAGACGGTCAGCGCGCCGAGGACGTCCAGGCGTCCGTGGTGCCCGTCGATCCGGGGGAGGACCATCACCGTCCCGATCAGGAGGGCTGTGCCGATGGGCACGTTCACGAACAGGACCCACCGCCACGACGACACTTCGACGAGCAGGCCGCCGATGACCAGTCCGAGCGCGCCGCCCGCGCCGGTCATCGCCGCGTACACGGCCATCGCGCGCGTGCGCTCGTGTCCCTCGGGGAAGATGGCGGCCACGAGGGCCAGAGCACCCGGCGCCAGCAACGCCGCGCCCAGGCCCTGGACCGACCGCGCCGCGATGAGCCCGGCCTGGCCGGTGGCCAGGCCGCCCACGAGGGACGAGGCGGTGAACAGCGCCACCCCGCCGGCGAAGATCCGGGTGCGCCCGTAGAGGTCGCCGGCCCTCCCCCCGAGGAGCAGGAACCCGCCGAAGACCAGCACGTAGGCGTCGACCACCCAGGTCAGGTTGGTCGAGGAGAAGTGGAGCTCACGCTGGATCGACGGCAGAGCGACGTTGACGATGGTCATGTCGAGCATCACCATGAGCTGCGCCGTGGCGATGACCGCGAGCGCCACACCGCGCCGTTCCCGGGCGCGGCGGTCGTCGGCCGGGCCGCCGGCCACGGTGCCGGTCATGGCGTGTCCCGGTGCGCCCACGCCACGATGTCGATGCTGTCATGGCCGTGGTCTCCCGTGTGCTCGACGGTCCGCAGCTCGTCGATCTCGAGGCCGGTGAGGAGCGTGCGGAGCAGGTCCTCGGAGTACAGGCGCTCAGGATGGGGATGTCCTCCGGGTCCGAAGGCGTCCGTGTGGTGCCCGACCACGAAGAGGTGGCCGCCCGGCGCGACGGCGGACCGGGCCGCGGCGAACAGACGATCGCGCTCGTCGGCCGGCAGGTGGATGTTGGCCAGGACGACGAGGTCGTAGGTCCGTCCGCCGGGCTCCCAGGTGCGCAGGTCGGCGACCGTGCAGGTGAGTTCGTGTCCGTTCGACGCGGCCCGGTGGGCCGCCTGCTCCAGGCCGACGGACGACGCGTCCACGCAGGTGACGGTCCACCCGCCACCGGCCAGCCAGACGGCGTTGCGGCCGTTGCCCGCTCCGAGGTCGATGGCGGTGCCGGGCTCGATCGGGCCGACGAGCGAGACGAGCTGCGCGTCGGGTTCCGTCGACCACGCCCCCTCGGCGTAGCGGCGGTCCCACATCGTCGCCGGGTCGGGGTCCGTGGGCTCCTCCCAGTGACCGTGCCCGTGTCGGTGTCCGTCGTGGGACTGGTGTTCGTGGTCGTGAGTCGTCATGGTCGCTTCCTTCCTGGTCGGGTATCGAGTTCGACCGGCCGTCCGACGGCCGGGTCGGCCGCCTCCGGTCCGTCACCGAGGTCGAGTGCGCGTTCCAGCGTGGCGAGGACGTCGCCGAAGCTCCGACGGAGCTCGGGGGTGAGCGTGTCGAACACCGACTCGCGTGCACGAGCCCGTTCGTCGACCCGTGCGGCGACGGATGCACCCCGCCGGGTCACCTCGAGGCAACGGGGGCGACGGTCGCCGACCCGGGTGGTGGTCCGCACCAGCTGGCGGGTCTCGAGTTCGTCCACACCCCGCTTGACCGTCATCGCATCGGCACCGAGCAGCCGTGCCAGGCCGCGGACGGAGGTCCCCGGGTGCTGGCGGACGCCGCGCAGCATGGCGGCGAGCGGTGGGGTCAGGCCCAGCGAGGCGAGATCAGCGGCCCATCCGGAGCGCAACGTGCGCTGCACCCGGTCGAGCCGGAACCCGAGCGACTCCTGGAGGGCGACCGCGTGCGGCCCCGTCGCCGGCGCTGGAGTCCGTCCTCGGTCGGTCCGTGGCCTGTCACGGTGGCGCGTGCTCGGCATGCCCTGTGAAACGTATCAGTTGATACGGTTATTCCCCCCCGGGGGGGAGTCCCGGACCGTGGGAGACTGAACCGTGCCCAAGATCTGCGCCCCGACCGTGGCGGAGCACGTCGCCCTGCAGGAGGCCGCCGTCTTCGATGCGGCCATCGAACTGTTCGTCGAGCGGGGCTACGCCAATGTGTCGATGGCGGACATCGCCGTCGCGGTGGGTCTGGCCCGGAACTCCCTCTACCGGTACTTCCCCGACAAGGCCCACATCCTGGTGCGCTGGTTCGAGCGGGAACTGCCGGTCCAGGTCGACATGGCCGTCCGCGCGCTGGGCGGCGACGATCCGCTCGACGAGCGCGTGGCCCGCTACGTCGACGCACAGCTCGACTACGCGGCCACTCCCGCACACGGCCTGATCACGACGTTGGTCCAGGTCGTGAACGTGCTCGGTGACGACGTGCGTCAGGAGCTCGTGGTCAGCCACCGGGCGCTGAACGAACCGATGCAGGACGCGCTCGGACGGGCGGGGCTCGACGACCCGGCCGACCGGATGGTGGTGGCCGACCTGATCGCCGGGCTCGTCAACGCCGGAGTGGACCGGGAGGCACGCGTGGGGCCAGACGAGCGGGTCCGCGCCAGGATCGTCGACACCGTCCTGCGGATGGTCACCTCGACCGGTGGGTAGCCGCCCGTCCCGAGGTGCTCATCGCCTGGACAGCAGGGGGACGCCGGGGACGATGTCGGCAGCCATGTTCTCCAGCAGCTGGACGAGCTCGGGATAGCGGTCCGGGGTCCAGCCCTCGAGGAGCCCTTCGAGTCGGTCGCGTACGACGTCGACGAGGTGGTCGGCCACGGCCTCGCCCGCTGGCGTCAGGGCGAAGGTGGGCGGCGCGGACCCCGGCGCCCCTCCCGACCGGACGCCGTCGGGTGCGGGAGCGCCCCCGCCGAGGAGTCCGCGGGCCCTGGCATCGCGTATCGACTCCTCGACCACCTCGTCGGGCACCTTGTCCCGCTTCGCCAGCTCGGCCAGCTCGGCCCCGGGGTACCGCCGGAGCTGGAGCAGCAGCCAGCAGACTCCGAGCGGGAGGTCGACGTCGGCCTCGCTGGCGATCCGGTTCAGCCAGTGGCGCATCTGGGTCCGGCCCACCAGGACACTGAGTGCCCGGAAGATCTCGGCGAGGGAGTCCGGCGGTCGCGGGGAGGCGAACGCGCCGCCCATGTCCTCCGCCCGCACCGTGGTGCGCATGGGCAGCTCCTTGATGAACCACGACGCGCCGAAGGCGATGACGGAGATGGCGCCGGTCACCAGGAAGGCACGGTCCAACGACGCCGCATAGGCGTCGAGGACCGTGGCGTGCACCCCCGGGGGGAGCTTGGCCAGCTCCGATGCGCCCAGGGTGCCGATGCGGCCCGGACCCGTCGAGGCCCCGGTGAAGGCCGACGCCAGGTGGCTGGTCAGCTGGGTGGCGAAGATGGTCCCCACGACGGCCGTGCCGACCGAGCTGCCGACGCTGCGGAGCAGCGAGTTGCCGGAGGTCGCCACGCCGAGGTCCTCGTAGTCGACGGCGTTCTGGACGGCCACGACGAGCACCTGCATGACGAGCCCGATCCCGAACCCGGTCACGAACATGTAGAGCGATGCCGTGAACGTCGAGGTCTCCACCGTGAGGCGCGACAGCAGGAACAGACCCACCGTCATGATGGCGGTGCCGACGATCGGGAAGGCCCGGTACCTACCGGTCTTCGACACGATCTGCCCTCCGACGACGGAGGTGATCAGCATTCCGGCCATGAGCGGGAGCAGGTCCAGACCGGAACCGGTCGGGCTCGCCCCCCGGACGATCTGGAAGTAGAGGGGCAGGAACATGATGGTCCCGAACATGGCGAACCCGAGCAGGAGCCCCACCACGCCCGTCGACACGAAGATGCCGTTCTTCAACAGGTGCGGCGGGAAGACGGGTTCCGGCGCCCGACGCTCCTGGAACCAGAAGGCGACCAGTGCCACCGCGGTCAGGACGGCCAGACCGATGACCTCGGCGGACGCCCACGGGTAGGTGGTGCCCCCGAGGGTCACCATCAGCACCAGTGAGGACAGCGCCAAGGCCAGGAGGGCGGTCCCGAGGTAGTCGATCCGGCGGCGCACGCGGGCGACGCCGGACGGCAGGGTGAGGGCGAGGACGACCAGGGCCACGATCCCGATCGGCAGGTTGATGTAGAAGATCCAGCGCCAGCTCAGGTGCGTGGTCAGGGTCCCGCCGAGAAGCGGACCGATCACCGTGGCCACCCCGAACACCGCACCGAACAGTCCCTGGTAGCGACCTCGCTCGCGGGGCGAGACGACATCCCCGATGGCGGCCTGGGCGCTCACCATGAGTCCACCACCACCGAGACCCTGGAGCGCACGGAAGGCGATGAGTTCGACGAAGGTGTGACTGAGCCCACACAGCGCCGAGCCCACCAGGAAGATCACAAGACCGACCTGGAGGACGATGCGGCGCCCGTAGAGGTCACCCAGTTTGCCGTAGACGGGCGTCACGACCGTCTGCGCCAGGAGGTAGGCGGTGGTCACCCAGGCGATGTGGTCCAGGCCCCCCAGGTCCCCGGCGATCGTGGGCAGCGCCGTCGCCACGATGGTGCTGTCGAGGGCGGCCATCAGCATGACCAGCATCAGCCCGGTGAACACGAGGCCGAGCTTCCGGCCGTGGAGCTCCGGTGCCTGGCGGTCTCGGCTCATCTCCACGGGGCGCTCCTGGTCGTCGATTCGATCGGCGGATCACGGGACACGGAAGCACAGTTCCTGGCCTGGTGCCACGATGGTCCCGACGGGCTGCGCCACCGTGAGGCGGCACGGGGTCCGGCCCGCGACGTGAGGTCCGCGGACGCCCACACCACCCCAGCCGCCCCGATCCACCGGACGGCCGAGGGCCATGATAGCGACGCGTGCCTGGTATCCTGCCCACGTGCCACGGTCACGGACGACGAGCGCGGCGTCGGCGGAACCGCCAGCCACGCCCGTATCGATCTGACCCGATGTTCCTGGCCCTCAAGGAGATGCGGCGTTCGCTGGTCCGGTTCGGCCTCCTCATGGCCTCCATCGGACTGCTGGTCTTCCTCATCCTCTTCCAACAGACACTCCAGAGCGGGCTCATCACCTCCTTCGTCGGGGCCATCCGCAACCAGTCCGCGCCGGTCCTCGTGTACTCGGTGGACGGTCGGCGCAACCTGCAGGGCAGCATCATCACGCCGGACCTCCAGCAGAAGATCGTGTCGGTGCCCGGGGTGGGCAGCGCGGGGGAGATCGGCCAGGGGACGTTCAGCGTCGCCGCCGGCGGCAGGCTCACGAGCGCAGCGATCATCGGCTATCAGAACGCGGAGCTGGGCTCGCCGACCACGCTGGTCCGCGGGAGGCTCCCCGCGGCCGACGGTGAGGTGGTGGCGCTGGCGTCCTCCGCCGGTGACGGGTTCGGACTCGGGGACACGGTGGTCGTGCAGCCCGGCGGGCGGAAGCTCCGGGTGGTGGGACAGGCAACCGAGATCGGCTATCAGGCGTCGCCCACGTTGTTCTCCACCTATCCCACGTTCGAGCAGGCGGTCCGGGCCGCCAACCCCGACGCCCGGACGGCGCCGCCTGCGGTCATCGCGGTATCGCCCGCACCCGGGGTCACCGACGCCGAGCTCGTGGCCCGGATCAACGACACCGTGCCGGGCGCCGACGCGGTGACCCGCGCCGACGCGGTGTCGAGCACCCCGGGAGTCGCCCAGGTGCAGCAGTCCTTCCGGATCATCTTCCTGCTGTTCGGCCTGGTCGTGCCCCTGGTGACCGGCCTGTTCTTCCTGATCGTGACCTTGCAGAAGGCGAGCTCGCTCACCCTGCTGCGGGCGCTCGGCGCGCCCTCCTCGGCGCTGGTCCGCTCGCTGCTGTTCCAGGTGGCACTGGTCCTGGTGGTCGGCATCGGCGTCGGCATCGGCCTCTACGCGCCGCTGGCATCCCAGACCCTGGGCTCGATCCCCCTCAGCTTCCAGACCGGTGCCGTGGTCCTGTGGTCGGTGGTGCTGTTCGTGCTCGGCCTGGCGAGCGCCTTCGTCGCCGTCCGACGGGTGCTCCACATCGATCCGATCGAAGCGACGACCGGGGCGGGGCTGGGCCGATGAGGATCGCGTGGCTGGAGCTGCGGCGTCGACCGAGCCGGTTCGTGACGGCGACCGCGATCCTGGCGCTGCTGGCCACACTGCTGATGCTGCTCGGTGGGCTGCTCGACGGCCTGCTCAGCGGGTCGACCAGCGCGGTGGCCGCGCAGCGGGGCGACCTCCTGGTGTTCTCGTCGACCGCCGAAAAGTCCTTCGTCCGGAGCCGGATCACGCCGACGCAGCGGACGACCGTGGCCCAGGTCCCCGGGGTGGCCGAGGTGGGGGGGATCGGGGTGGCCCAGCTGGCCGCCCGGGTCCCGGGCAACGGGCCACGCGACCTGGCCGACGTCGCCCTCTTCGGTTACGAACTCGCCCCGAAGGCGGTCCCGCCGCCGCCGGGCCCCGGCGAGGCCTACGCCGACAGCTCCCTCGAGCGCAAGGGTGTCCGTGACGGGGTGACCATCGAGGTGGGGCCGGCCCGGACGCCGATCCGGATCGTGGGCACGGTCCGAGACCTCTCCTACTCCGACCAGGGCACCCTGTGGGCCTCGGCGGATACTTGGCGGACGACCATCAACGCCAACCTGCCCGAGGCCGGGGTCGGCCCCGGCGTGTTCCAGGCGCTCGTGGTCCGGGTCGATCCCGGTGCGGACCCGACCTCCGTGGCCGCCCGGATCGACCGCGGTACCGCCGGGGCCACCGAGTCCCTGACCGTCCGTGCGGCGGTCAACGCCATCCCCGGGGTGTCCCAGCAACGGGCGACGTTCAATCAGATCATCGGGGTGACGGTGGTCATCGCCGTGGTCGTGGTGGCGCTGTTCTTCGCGCTGCTGACCGTCGAGCGCACCGTCCTCTACGGGGTCCTGAAGGCGCTCGGGGCCACCTCGGGCACGCTGTTCGGCGGTGTGGTCCTCCAGGGGGTGGTGGTCACCGCCATCGCCAGCGCGGTCGGAGCGGGCATCGCACTGCTGCTCGACGTCGTGATCCCGCCCGGGTCCATTCCGTACACGCTGCTGCCGGGCCGGGTGCTGACCAGTGCGCTGTTCCTGCTGGTCGCCGCCGTCTTCGGCTGCGTCTTCTCACTCCGCCGGGTCCTGCGCATCGACCCGGCATCGGCGATCGGAGGTGGCCAGTGACCACGGCGAGCAAGGACGGACGGTGGCCGGCGGGGCCGGCCCTCGAGATGGAGGGCGTCCGCAAGGTCTACGAGATGGGCGACGAGGAGGTGGTCGCGCTCGACCACGTCACGCTCCGGGTGGGAGCCGAGGAGATCGTCGCCCTCCTCGGCCCGTCCGGATCGGGCAAGACCACCCTGTGCTCGATCGCAGGCGGCCTGCTCACCCCGACGGCCGGCTCGGTGGTGGTGGGGGGTCAGGACATCACCGGCTACAGCGCCAAGCGGCTCGCCACGTTCCGCCAGGAGACCGTCGGCTTCGTGTTCCAGTCGGTCAACCTCGTTCCGTTCCTGACGGCCCGGGAGAACCTGCTGGTCGTCGACCAGCTCGGCCGGCGCACCGGCAGGATGGCGCGCGACCGGGCCGACCAGCTGCTCGACGAGCTCGGGCTGGCCGACCGGCGGGACAACCTGCCGTCGCAGCTGTCGGGCGGTCAGAGGCAGCGGGCGGCCATCGGCCGGGCCCTGATGAACGAGCCCCAGCTGGTGCTCTTCGACGAGCCGACCTCGGCACTCGACACGGAGCTGGGCGAACAGGTGATGGAGCTCATCCGGTCGGAGATGACGTCCCGCGGCACGGCCGCCGTGGTGGTCACCCACGACGAGCGCATCGTGCACTACACCGACCGCACCGTGCACATCGTCGACGGCGTCCTGCACGCCTGACTCCTCCGCACAGGAGGCACACCCGGCGTCCTGCACGCCGATGCCGGATTCGACCGGGGCGGATCGACCTCGGGACGGCTCAGCTCAGCGTGAAGGTGAGCGGATTCGAGGAGCCGCCGTCGGTGACGATCACGACGGGGGCCGTGGCCGCCGGCGCCGCCTGGGGCGGGATGGTCAGGGTGCAGGTGGACTGGTCGGGACACCTGACGGAGGCCGTCCGGTCGCCCACGGTGGCGCTGATGTGACCGGAGGGGCTGAGGAAGCCCGAACCGGTCACGGTCACGGCCTGGCCGGCCGGACCGGACGACGGCTGCAGACTGGCGAGGACCGGCGGTCCGCCGGGCGCCGGTGCCGGCGACGGGACCGTGGTGGCCGTCCCGCTCGTGGGAGGCGGCGACGGGACCGGCGCGACCGCGACGGTCGTCGTGGGGGTGGTGGTGGAGGCGACCGGCACGGAGGACGGGGGTTGCGGGGCGGGGACGGACGACCGGTGGGCGAGCGGTGAGACCGGAGGGGGGCCACCGCCGGCCAGTTCCGAACCCACGAGAGCGGCCACGATCATCACCAGGGCGGCCGACACCACGGCCACGGCCCGCCGGAGCGCCCGCTCGGTGTCGGGGCCCTGCTGCGCGGCATGCCGGTGCCTGCCGGCAGGCGACACGGCCGTCGGGTCGGCGGTCCGGGAACCGTGACGGGGCGGCTCCACCGACAGGATCCGAGGACCGGCGTCGACCGGCTCCTCGCCCAGCGCGTCGAAGACCAGCACCGGGACGCCCGGCGACGGCGTCGACGACGGCGGGGGCGGGGGCGGGGGCAGCAGCGGCGGCGGCGGCGCGGTCGCCGGCGGCGGCGCGGACGGCGCGGTCGCCGGGGACGGAACCGCGGGCACGCCGGCGTGCGGCGAGCCTGCCGGCGGGGTGACCGGAACGGGTCCGGGCGACGTCGTCACATGGGATCTGGGTTCCCTCTCATCGCCCGCCGGGTGATCGGGATGGGGGCGACGCGCGGCGGGCGAGGGTTCCTGGACTCCGCCGTCGCCTTCGCGGGCACGGCGCGCGGCATCGGCCATGGCGCTCAGGGCCCGTGCGCTCGTTCCCTGGTCGGCTCGGTCTTGGCGCCTGTGTGGGGGCACGTGCCACCTCCCGCATCCGTCCCCCCTACACCTACCACTCCTGGTGCAGAAATCAACGCGGCACCGGACGGACGTCCCGTGCCGGTCACCCGGCGACCGGCGGGAGCACGGCCGTCCGGTCGTACGGGATCGGGCGGGACGACCCCGGGGTGCGTGGCGATCCCGCACCGGGATCCGTGGACCGGATCCCGTCAGCGGTCCGCCCGGGTGAACGCATCCGGCGCGCGACGGTACTCGTCGGCGCATGTCTGGGAGCAGAACGGGTGCTCGGCACCGGCGCGGAGCCCCGTGGCGACCCCGGCCTCCGGCCCGGGGCGCATCCCGCACACCGGATCCCGTGGCTCGTCGCCGAGCCCCGAACTCCCGGACGGGCCGGTGCCGACCTCCGTCCCCATCAGCGATGCGTAGAGGCGGAGCTCGTCGGCGACGAGCCGGGGCAGGAGGAACCGCGCCCGGACCACCTCGCGGCCCGACTCCCCGAGAGAACGGCGGATCCCGGCGTCGCCGAGCAGCTCGCCGATGCGGTTGGCGCACTCGGCGGTGCTGTCGACGAGGTACCCGCCGGCACCGTCCCGGAGCTGGAGCGGGATGCCGCCGGCGCGACCGGCGACGACCGGCGTTCCCTTCCAGAGCGCTTCGGACACGACCAGGCCGAATCCCTCGCGGACGGACTTCTGGACGACGACGTCGGCGCAGCGCTGCAGCGCGTTGACCTCGATGTTGCCGACGCCGGTCAGGTTGGTGAACAGGTGGATGCCCGGGTCGTTCCGTGCCTCCTCCTGGATCGACCGGTAGATGTCCCAGCCGTCGGGATCGTCGAGGGCCATCGACGCGGCCAGGACGAGCTGGACGTCGGGGACGTCCTCCTGGACGAGCCGGTAGGCGTCGATGACGCCCAGCGGGTCCTTCCACGGATCGAAGCGCGAGATCTGGACGACGAGGGGCCGGTCGACCTCCACCCCGATCCACTCGAGGACCCGGGTCGCCAGGGGGGGCGGCAGGTCGAGGTTCTTCGGGCTCTGCGGATCGATGGCCGGCGGGACGATGGCAACTTCGGCGAGGGGGAAGTCGGGCGGGACGAAGCATCCCATGGTGAACACCGCGCCGTCGTAGGCGGCGAGGAAGGGACGCAGGAACGCCCAGGTGTCCGGGTTCGGTGCGGAGGTGTCGATGTGGCAACGCCACACCCACCTCGCCCGTCCGCGCCCGCGCGTCGCGGGGATGGCGAGCGGTTGGGGGTCGTGCACGACGACCACGTCGTAGGCGTCTCCGAGCTGCTCGGCGTTCGCTGCCGTGTGCGCGAGGTATTCGGCACGCTCGCTGGCACCCAGCCGCCGCTCGGCCCCCTGCAGGCCGTCGTGGATGGCCTTGGTCACGGTGAAGAACTCGCGGTCGCCGCTGATGATGCTCCAGTCGGCGTCGAGCCCGAGATCGCGCAGGAGGGGGATCTCGGAGCGGAGGATCTCGGCGACGCCACCGCCGTACGGCGTGGCGTTGAGGTGGAGGACCCGTAGACCGGACAGCGGTCCGGCCAGCGCGAGCAGCGCGTCGATCGTGCCGGGTGGGGCGTCGCGTTCGTAGGCGTGGACCGACTGGGTGCCGACGTCGACTATCCCGAGCATGGTGCGCCCATCTGGTCTCCCTCCGGATCCGATCGAACGGATGGGACGTTCGGCCCCACCGCCATTGAATCGGCACCCCGCGTCACCCGACAGAGTCCAAGGACCCGTCGGGTCGGGTGTCGGCAGCCCGGCGGCCGGGGGATCGGCGTGCACGGTCCGTCAGGGGCCGCAACCATCTGGGGTGGACCCGGGCCCGCTCGGTAGAGTTTGACCTCCGGCTATCCGAAGGGGACCCGCATGGCCGCGCCCGAGCACGTGGCGACCACTCCGACCACCTCGACCGCCGGCGGGGTCACCGGTCCTTGGGGAGGGTGGAGCGCCGGGTGACCGACGAACCGTTCAGCGACCAGCTGGAGGCGTGGCTGGCGTCGGACAGCCCGAAGACGGTCGGTGACCTCGGCAACGTGTTCGCCGAGAAGAGCTTCGCCGTCACGATCCTCTTCCTCATGTTCGTGCCCGCGCTGCCCCTGCCGACCGGGGGGATCACCCATGTCTTCGAACTGATCACCATCCTCCTGGCCGCCGAGCTCGTCCTGGGGGCCCGGTCCATCTGGCTGCCGGCCCGGTGGCGCGACCGCGAGCTCGGGCCCGCCACGACCGGCAGGGCCATCCCGTTCATGATGCGCCGGATCCGGTGGCTCGAGCGGTTCTCGAGGCCCCGCGCCGCGTCGCTGTTCGACCGGCGGTGGTTCCTGCGGATCCTCGGGCTGGTGTTCATGGGACTGGCCACCTCCGCCGCGCTGGCCCCGCCGTTCTCGGGGCTCGACACGCTGCCCGCCCTGGGCGCCGTCTTCGTCGCCCTCGCCATCATCCTGGAGGACGTGGTCGCCCTCGGGATCGGTCTGGGCATCGGGGCCGGAGGGGTGATCCTGATCCTGACGGTCGGCGTGGCACTCGTGAACGTGGTCCGCGGGTTCCTCTTCTGAGGCGCCTCCTACGGATGCGCAGGCACCTCCTCCGGCTCCGCCGTCCGGGGGCGGCCTCCGGCGGCCAAACGGGGCCTCCGGTGCCGGGCCCCGGGGTTAGGATCTGACGCGCCGTCAGATAAGGAGTGCGCCGTGCCCGTCATCCCCCGGATCATCAGCGTCGACGACCACGTGGTGGAACCCTCCCACGTCTGGACGAGGTGGCTGCCCGCCGCCTTCGCCGACCGGGCGCCCCGCGTCGAGCGGCGGGGGATCGGGCCCATGCGCCATACCGGGGGCGGCACCTACGACATCACGTGGGACGAGGACGGGCCGCAGGCCGACTGCTGGTTCTTCGAGGACCTCGTCTACGTCCACAAGCGCCACGTGGCCGCCGTCGGGTTCGACCGGGACGACATGACCATGAGCCCCATCACCTACGACGAGATGCGTCCCGGCTGCTACGAGCCCGGGGCCCGGCTCGAGGACATGGACGTCAACCATGTCGAGGCCTCGCTGTGCTTCCCCACCTTCCCCCGCTTCTGCGGCCAGACCTTCCACGAGGCCACCGGCGACCGGGCGCTCGGACTCGCCTGCGTCCGCGCCTACAACGACTGGATGGTGGAGGAGTGGTGCGCTGCGTCGGACGGTCGGCTGGTCCCGCTCTGCCTGATCCCGCTGTGGGACGCCGACCTGGCCGCCGCCGAGGTGCGACGCAACGCCGCCCGGGGCGTGCGGGCCGTCGCCTTCAGCGAGATCCCGCCCCACCTCGGGTTGCCGAGCATCCACTCGGGACACTGGGACCCGTTCTTCGACGCGTGCGCGGACACCGGCACCGTGGTGTGCATGCACATCGGCTCGTCCTCGAAGATGCCGGCCACCTCGGCGGACGCGCCGGTCGCCGTGGCCGCCACACTCTCGTTCGGCAACGCCATGGCCTCACTGGCCGACTTCCTGTTCTCGGGCGTACTGGTCCGGTTCCCCGATCTCCGGCTCGCCTACTCGGAGGGCCAGATCGGCTGGCTCCCCTACGTCCTCGAGCGGGCGGACGACGTGTGGCGCGAGCACCGCGCGTGGGGCGGGGTGCGCGACACCATCCCCGAACCGCCGTCGACGTACTACTACCGCCAGGTCTTCGGCTGCTTCTTCCGGGACCGCCACGGACTGGAGTCGCTCGACCGCGTCGGCGTGGACAACGTCACCTTCGAGACGGACTACCCCCACGCGGACTCGACGTGGCCCGACACCCTCCGGGTGGCCGAGGAGATGATGGCCGGGCTGACCGACGAGGAGGTCTACAAGATCGTCCGGGGCAATGCCATCCGGATGCTCGCCCTCGACCTCGACCGTGACCTCGACGCGGGTGGACGCCGTGCGGCTGGGTGAGTCGGCCAACGACGGGGCCGCGCCGTTCGGCCGACCGCTCGACGGCGTCCGCATCCTGAGCCTCGAGCAGATGCAGGCCCTGCCGTACGCGACCCAGCTGATGGCCCGGCTCGGTGCGGACGTGATCAAGGTGGAACAGGCCGGGCGCGGCGACGCCGGTCGACAGTCGTCGCCCACCGTCACCCGGGAGAACGGGGAGGTCGTCGGGGCGACCTTCCTCCGGAACAACCTCAACAAGCGGAGCGTGGCGGTCGACCTGCGGTCCGAGTCCGGCCGCCGGATCGTCCTCGACCTGGTCGGTCACGTCGACGTCGTGGCCGAGAACCTCGGCCCGGGTCGGGCGCGGCGGCTGGGCCTCGACCACGCCTCGCTCGAGGCCGACCATCCGGCCCTGGTCTACCTGTCCATCTCGGGGTTCGGCGCCGACGACGCCTCCCCCTATGCGGACTGGCCGGCCTACGCGTCGGTGGCCGAGGCCATGTCCGGGATCTACGAGTACGCGCGCGTGCCCCACCAGCCACCCGTCCTCAGCCCCACGGGCGGGCTCGGTGACTCGGGCACCGGCCTGTTCGCCGTGATCGGCGTGCTGGCCGCGCTCCGCCACCGGGAGGCCACCGGTGCCGGCCAGCTCGTCGACGTCTCGATGCTGGACGCCATGGTGGCCCTCTGCGACGTCTCCTACAACTTCGCGTCGCTCGGGTTCGGCCGGCCGCCCGACGAGCCGATGCGGATGCCGATCATCCTCTCCTCGTGCCGGTGTGCGGACGGCTGGTTCATCCTCCAGGTCGGCCGGGACCACCAGTTCGAACGCTTCGCCCGCATCGTCGGCCACGACGAGTGGCTCACCGATCCCCGGCTGTCCGACCGCGCCGGCTGGAGCGGTCACTTCGAGGACGTGATCCGACCGGCACTGCAGGCGTGGGCGTCCGGGCTGACGATGGCCGAGGCGGCCCGCCGGCTCGCCGAGGGCGGCATCGCCGCCGCGCCGTGCACCCGGCCCGAGGCGGTGGCGGTCGATCCGCACGTCGTGCGGCGCCACATGGTGGTGGAGCTCCCCCGGACCGACGGCGCCGGTCCTCCGGTGCTGGTCGGGGGCAATCCGATCAAGCTCTCGAAGATGCGGGAGGGGCCGGACCGCGACGTGCCGCTCCTCGGCGAGCACACGGATGAGGTGCTCGCCGGACTGCTCGGCGCCGACGCCGCCTCCATCGCCCGGTGGACGGCCGACGGGGTCGTCCGGCCGGCGGCGTCCCGGACCGACGGGGGGGAGTCGCCGTGACCGACGACGCCACGTCGGCCGCGCTCGGGCGCCTCGAGGCGTACGAGGCGATCCGCCAGCTGGCCGCCCGGTACGCGGTGGCGGTGGACGCGCGCGACCTCGACACCCTGGTGGGGCTCTTCGTCCCCGACGTGCGCGTGGGCGCCGGTGCGACGGGGCGCGAGGCGCTCCGCGACTCGTTCGACGTAGCGCTGCGGGCGATCGGGATCTCGGTGCTCAACGTGGGGACGCACGTCATCGACCTGGTCGACGCCGACCGTGCCACCGGTGTCGTCTACTGCAAGGGCGAGATCCAGGACGGCGAGCGCTGGATCCACCAGGCCATCGTCTACGACGACGAGTACCACCGGGTGGACGGGGCCTGGTACTTCGTGCGTCGGGTCCACCGGCTCTTCTACGGTGCCGAGGTGGGCGTGAACCCGCTGGGGCTCCCCCCGGCGGAGTGGCCCCGGCACCACGACGGCACCGGCACGCTGCCGGCGGGGTGGGCGACCTGGGGGCGCTTCTGGACACCGGCGGGGGGAGAGGTGGCGCCGGACACCCCGTCGTAGGTTCCCGAGGTGAGCGCGGCGTGCCGGACGGCGACCGTCGACGGCCCGTCGCGGCGTCCGGGAGGCACCCGACGGTCCGTCTATCGTGGGTCGACCACCCGAGGACCGACGACGGAGCACGCGTGACCGAATCGACCATCATCTACACGCACACGGACGAGGCGCCCGCGCTGGCGACGCACTCCCTCCTCCCGGTGGTGCAGGCCTTCGCCGCCCGGGCCGGTGTCGAGGTGGTGACCCGGGACATCTCGCTGGCCGGGCGCATCCTCGCCGCCTTCCCGGACCACCTCACCGGCGAGCAGCGGATCGCCGACGACCTGGCCGAGCTCGGCCGTGCCGTGCTCACCCCCGGGGCCAACATCATCAAGCTTCCGAACGTGTCGGCGTCGGTGCCGCAGCTGAAGGCGGCCGTCGCCGAGCTGCAGGCCAAGGGCTACGCCGTGCCCGACTTCCCCGAGGACCCGACCTCCGACGAGGACGCCGCCGTCCTCGCCCGGTACCGCACGGTCCTGGGCAGTGCGGTCAACCCGGTGCTGCGCCAGGGGAACTCGGACCGCCGCGCGCCGGCCTCGGTCAAGAACTACGCGCGGTCCCATCCGCACCGCATGGGCGCCTGGTCGCCGGAGTCGCGGACCAACGTGGCCCACATGGAGGGCGGTGACTTCCGCTCGACCGAGCAGTCCGCGGTGGTCGGGTCGGACGGTTCGCTGCGCGTGGAGCTGGTCACCGCCGACGGGACCACGACGGCGCTGCGTGACCCGGTGGCCGTCCTGGCCGGAGAGGTCGTCGACGCCGCCGTCCTGCGGGTGGCCGAGCTGCGCACCTTCCTCGACCGCCAGATCGCCCGGGCCGCCGCCGAGGGCGTGCTGTTCTCCGTCCACCTCAAGGCCACGATGATGAAGGTCTCCGACCCGATCCTCTTCGGCCATGTCGTCCGCGCCTTCTTCCCGTCGACGTTCGCCACCTACGGCGAGGTGCTGGCCGCCGCCGGCCTCAGCCCCAACGACGGGTGGGGGGCGATCCTCGACGGTCTCGCCGGGCTGCCCGAGGGCGATGCCATCCGGGCCTCGTTCGAGGCCGAGCTGGCCGCCGGGCCGGACCTGGCCATGGTCGACTCCGACCGGGGCATCACCAACCTGCACGTGCCGAGTGACGTCATCGTGGACGCCTCCATGCCGGCCATGATCCGCAATTCGGGCCACATGTGGGGTCCCGACGGCGCCGAGGCCGACACCCTCGCCGTCATCCCCGACAGCAGCTACGCGGGGGTGTACCAGGTGGTCATCGACGACTGCCGGGCCCACGGCGCCTTCGACCCGGCGACCATGGGGAGCGTGCCCAACGTCGGCCTGATGGCCCAGGCGGCCGAGGAGTACGGCAGCCACGACAAGACCTTCGAGATCCCGACCGACGGAACGGTGCGGGTCACCGACGACGCCGGACGGGTGGTGTTCGACGTGCCCGTCGCCGCCGGCGACGTGTTCCGCATGTGCCAGACCAAGGACGTGCCCATCCGCGACTGGGTCAAGCTGGCCGTGACCCGGGCACGCGCCACCGGTGATCCGGCCGTGTTCTGGCTCGACGAGGGCCGTGCGCACGACGCCAACCTCATCGCCAAGGTCCGGACCTACCTGGGGGACCACGACACCGGGGGGCTCCGGATCGAGATCCTGGCCCCCGAAGCGGCCACCGCGCTCTCGCTCGAGCGGATCCGGCGGGGGGAGAACACCATCTCGGTGACGGGCAACGTGCTGCGCGACTACCTGACCGACCTGTTCCCCATCCTCGAACTCGGGACGAGCGCCAAGATGCTGTCGGTCGTCCCCCTCATCAACGGCGGCGGCCTGTTCGAGACGGGTGCCGGCGGTTCGGCGCCCAAGCACGTCCAGCAGCTCCTGTCCGAGAACTACCTGCGTTGGGACAGCCTGGGCGAATTCCTGGCCCTGGCCGTCAGTTTCGAGCACCTAGCCCAGCGCACGGGCAACACCCGGGCGCAGGTCCTGGCCGACACCCTCGACCGGGCGACCGGACGCCTCCTGGACGAGAACCGCTCGCCGAGCCGCTCGCTCGGGGGCATCGACAACCGGGGCAGCCACTTCTACCTGGCCCTGTACTGGGCACGGGAACTGGCCGCGCAGACCGACGACGCGGCGATGGCCGAGGCGTTCACCGGCCTCGCCGGCCTGCTCACCGACGGGGAGGGGGTCATCGTCGACGAGCTGCTGGCCGTCCAGGGGTCGCCGGCCGACATCGGCGGCTACTACCTGCCCGACGCCGCACTGGCGTCGGCCGTGATGCGTCCGTCACCCACCTTCAACGCGGCGATCGCCTCCCTGGGCTGACGGGGCACGCCGGGACGGCGGGGGGACACCCGGGCCGGGGACGTGCGGCGGGTAGCCTGGCCCCGACGACGCGACGAGGGAGCAGTCCGATGGTGATGGCCGACCGGCCGGAGGTCCGAACCGCCCCGGGGCCGGTGGTGGCGATCGACACGGTGCTCCTGGCCCAGCAGATGGTGGCGGCCCTGGCCCGTCTCCCGTTCCGACACCCCCTCCGTGGCGACTCGGGACTCCTGGCGAACGTCGGGGCCGGGGTCACCCGGGAGGTGCTGCGCTCCTTCATGGGCTACTGCTCGTCGCTCCCGATCGCCGAGTTCCGCTCCATCGAGCAGCTGCTCGACGACCTGTGCAAGGTCGTCATGGCGCCGGTGGTCCGTGCCCGCGACGTGGACCATTCGGTCACCGAGATCGGCGGCGTCCCCGGCATCCTCTACGTGCCCCGGGCCGTCGAGCCCGAGGGCGTGATCCTCTATCTGCACGGAGGCGGCTACATCGGTACCTCGCCCACCATGTACGCCTTCTTCACCTCGCGCCTGTGCGTCCGCACCCGGTGTGCCGTCTTCGTGGCCGACTACCGGCTGGCGCCGGAGTTTCCCTTCCCGGCCGGCCTGGTCGACGCGGCCCACGTGCTGGCGGCCGTGGTCGCTGCGGGGGTCCCGCCCGAGCGGCTCTTCGTGGCCGGCGACTCGGGCGGTGGCGGCCTGGCCACGTCGCTGGTGCTGGCGGCGCCCGAGGACGCCCATCTGGTGCCGCCGGCCGGGATGATCCTGTTCTCGCCCGAGGTGGACCTGCGCCTGGACGAGCCGTCGGTGACCGACAACGCCGAGTCCGACATCCTCCCGTGGAACATCCCGACGGCCTCCTACCTCCACGGGTTCGACGCGTCGAGCGGCTACGTCTCCGCCGTCGACGCCGACCTCGACGGGTTCCCGCCCACCGCCGTCTCCTGGGGTGGTGACGAGATGTTCCGCGACCCGATCCGACGGTTCGTCGAGCGCCTGGAGAAGGCCGGGGTGGACACCCACGCCCACGAGGTCCCCGGCATGTTCCACGTCTTCCCGATCCTCATGCCCTGGGCGGAGGCCAGCCACGGCATCTACGACCACGTCGCCCGGTTCGCGGGACGGGTGATGGAGGGGGCGCCCCGGCTGCCCGACGGCGCGGTGGCCGGACTTCCGGGGGCACCCCTGCCCGCCGACTGAGACCGGGGACCGTCGGACGGGCGCGTCGGAACGGGGTCCGGGGCCGACACCGGCGGAGGTGCGGCGCCTGGTTCAATGGTCGGACCATGGCCACGTCCCGACGCCCGAGTACGCAGGCGTCCGTCGTGGCCCGGACCCGGTCCGTGCGGCGCCGGCGCCGGGTCCTGGCCGCCCTCGTCCTGGCCGCGGGGGCTGCGGCCGTCTGGATCGCCGCACCCCGTCCGCACGCGGTCGCCGGCGCCGTCCCCCTCGACCCGGCGGCGTTCTCCCCGGGCGCCTGCGTCGCGTACCCGCCGACCGCGGGGGACCGGCACACGACCGTGTTCCTCGACGCCGGACACGGCGGACTCGACCCGGGTGCCGTCGGCACGACGTCGTCGGGAGCGACCGTCGACGAGGGAGCGGTGACGTTGCCCGTCGAGCTCGACACGGCGGCCCTGCTCCGGGCCCGGGGCTACCGGGTCGTGGTGTCGCGCACGACCGATTCGAACGTCGTCCGCCTGACCCCGCGCGAGCTCGCGGGCGGCGTGCTCAGCCTCCAGGGCGCGCACGACGACGTGGCCGCCCGTGACGTGTGCGCCAACCTGGCGGGCGCCGCGGTGCTGGTCGGGATCTACTTCGACAGCGGCGCCAGTCCGCAGGACGCCGGCTGCGTCACCACCTACGACACGGCCCGGCCGTTCAGCGCATCGGACCGCCGGCTCGCCACCCTGCTGCAGCACGACGTGCTGTCCGCCATGGACGCCCGCGGCTGGGCGATCCCCGACGGCGGCGTCCAGCCCGACTCGGTGGAGGGCTCGCTGGTCCCCACCACGTCGGGCGGCACGCTGGCGGCCGAGGCGGCCACCTACGGGCACGTCCTCCTCCTCGGGCCCGCCGACCCGGGGTACTTCTCCACGCCGAGCCGGATGCCCGGTGCGCTCATCGAGCCGCTCTTCGTGACCGACCCCTTCGAGGGCACCCTGGCGGCGAGCCCCGCCGCCCAGCAGGTCATCGCCGAGGGCCTGGCCCGGGCCGTCGGCCAGTTCCTCGGTCCGGTGCGGCAGGCCTGAGCCCGGGCGTCAGGCCGGAGCGCCGACGTCGGGCGCGGGGGCCGTGCGCCCGGACGACCCGGGCGGCCGGCCCGTCGGGGCCGAGGCCGGGTTGGACAGCACCATCCCGTCCACGACCGGTCCGTGCCGCAGCAGCAAGGTGTCGCGCAGGTAGTTCTGGTGCAGCCGCCACGGGGCGGTGGCCCCCTGCCTCGGGAGCTCGTCGACGGCCCGGGTCACGTACCCGGAGGAGAAGTCGATGAACGGTTCGGTCGCCTGCGTGGGATCCGGGGCCGACGGCGTGCACTGGCGCATCCCGCACGCCTCCATCGTGGCCAGGAGCCGGCAGACGTACTCGGCGGTCAGGTCGGCCTTCAGCGTCCACGAGGCGTTGGTGTAGCCGAACGTCTCGGCCAGGTTGGGGACACCGCACAGCATCATCCCCTTGTAGACGACGGTCTCCCCCGGCGTGACGGGCTCCCCGTCGACGTCGACCGCGACACCGCCCAGGAACTGGAGGTTGAGACCGGTGGCGGTCACGACGAGGTCCGCGGCCAGTTCGGCGCCCGACGTCAGCCGGATCCCCGTCTCGGTGAAGCACTCGATCGTGTCGGTGACCACCTCCGCGCGCCCGGCGGTGATCGCCTCGAACAGGTCGCCGTCGGGAACCAGGCACAGCCGCTGCTCCCACGGGTTGTACCGGGGCCGGAAGTGGGTGTCGACGTCGTAGCCCTCGGGCAGGGCGCGGACGACGCCCTTGCGGATCCCCTGCTTCACGAACTCGGGGTTCCGCCGGCTCAGCTGGAAGCTGAGGTGGGTCAGGAGCACGTTCTTCCAGCGGATGATCCCGTGGGCGGCCCGGGCCGGCAGGAGCCGTCGCAGCAGGTCGGCGACCTTGTCGGTGCCGGGACGGGACACGACGTAGGTGGGGGAGCGCTGGAGCATCACCACGTGGGCGGCCTGCCGGGCGAGCGCGGGGACCAGGGTCACCGCGGTCGCCCCGCTGCCGATCACCACCACCCGCCGGCCGGTCCAGTCGAGCTCCTCGGGCCAGTGCTGGGGATGGACGATCGTCCCGCCGAACCGCTCCTCGCCGTCCCAGTGGGGCCGGTAGCCCTCGTCGTAGCGGTAGTACCCGGTGTTGGCCCACAGGAACCCGCACGTGACCCGCTCGCGCGCTCCGGTGTCGGTGTGCTCGACCTCGACCGTCCACCGGGCGTCCGGGGTCGACCACGACGCCGCCACGGCACGGCGCCGGTAGGCGATCTTGCCCTCGACGCCGTGCGCCTGGGCCGTGGCCCGGATGTAGGACAGGATCGACGGGCCGTCGGCGATCGCCTCGGCCTCGACCCACGGCTCGAACGAGTAGCCGAGGGTGAACATGTCCGAGTCGGACCGCACGCCGGGGTACCGGAAGAGGTCCCAGGTCCCGCCCAGGTCCTCCCGGGCCTCGACGATGGCGTAGCTCGTGCCCGGCCGCTCGGTCTCGAGGTGGCAGGCGGCGCCGATGCCCGACAGCCCGGCGCCGAGGATGAGCACGTCGACGTGGTCCATGGGCGGCGAGTCTAGGTGCGTGCCACCGACTCCCCCGGGCGGTGCGCCGGTCCCGGATGCCCCGGCAGGTCGTCGGCCGGCACGGTTGCTGCAAGAGTGGACCGGGTGAACGTCCTCTTCGTGACCCTCGACGAGTACCGCGCCGACTGCCTGTCCTGCGCCGGCCACCCGGTGGTGGCGACACCGACCCTCGACCGGCTGGCCGCGGAGGGCGTCCGCTTCGCCTCCCACCTCAGCCAGTCGGCGCCCTGCGCGCCCGGGCGGGCGTCGCTCTACACGGGGATGTACCAGATGAACCACCGGGTGGTGGCCAACGGCGCCCCGCTCGAGGACCGGTTCGACAACGTGGCCCGCCTGGCGCGGCGGGCGGGCTATGCCCCGGCCCTGTTCGGCTACACGGACCAGGGGGTCGACCCGGCGACCGTGGCGGGCCCCGCGGACCCCCGGCTCGACACCTACGAAGGGGTGCTCCCCGGGTTCGACCCGGTGCTCCCGCTCGACGGCCGGTTCACGGGCTGGCTGTCCTGGCTGGAGGAGCTCGGGTACGGCGCCCTGTCCCCTTCCGACGCCCTCCGCTCCGAGCCCGACCGTCCGGCCGGGCACAGCGTCTCCGCCTTCCTGACCGACGGCCTGCTCTCGTGGATCGACCGGCAGCCGGGACCGTGGTTCGCCCACGCCAGCTACTTCCGACCGCACTACCCCTACGCCGCCGCCGGCGGGTTCTCGAGCCGGTACGCGCCCGACGAGGTCGGCGATCCCCTGCCGCCGCTGCCCGGACTCCACCCGCTCTACGACCTGGCCCTGGGGATCGAACCCGTCCGGGCGCCGGCCGACCCGGTCGAGCTGGCCCGGTTGCGGTCCCAGTACTTCGGCATGGTGTCCGAGGTCGACCACCAGCTCGGACGGGTCGTCGACCACCTGCGCTCCAGCGGATCGCTCGACGACACGCTCGTCGTGGTCACGTCGGACCACGGCGAGCAGCTGGGCGACCACGGACTCGTGTGGAAGCTCGGCTTCTTCGAGGAGAGCTACCGGATCCCGTGCATCGTGCGCCATCCGGGTCGGGCCACCGCCGTCGGCCGGGTGGTGACCGAATTCACCGAGGCCGTCGACCTGCTGCCCACGTTGGCCGAACTGCTGGGCCAGGAGGTGCCGGTGCAGTGCGACGGGGTGTCGCTGGTCCCGTTCCTCGACGGCACCACCCCGGACGGCTGGCGGACGGCCGCCCACTACGAGTGGGACTGGCGCGACCTGGTGATGGGGCCGACCCGCACCACGGGTGGTCCGGACGCCGGGCTCGAACGCTGCAATCTGGCCGTCGAACGCACCGCCACCCATGCCTACGTGCAGTTCGCCGACGGATCCTGGCTGTGCTTCGACCTGGCGGCCGATCCGACGTGGGCGACCACGACCACCGATCCGGCGGTGGTGCTCCCACTGGCCCAGTCGATGCTGGCCTGGCGGTCGACCCACCTGGGCGGGCCGTACACCCAGCGTCTGCTCGGCCCCGACCGGCGCGGTCTGTGGCCGGAGCTCGCCGGCGCCTGACCCGTCTCCGCCACCCCGGCTACGGACGGTCCCGGAAGACCAGGACCGGGCTGTGGGCGTGGGTGGCGCAGTGCTCGCTCACCGAACCGAGGAGCAGTCCGGCCCACTCCCCGTGGCCTCTGCTCCCGACGGCGAGCAGGTCCGCCCCCCGGGAGGCCTCGACCAGGACGTCGGCGGGGCGGCCCTCGACCACCCGGGGGACGAACTCGACGGTGGGGTGGAGCGCCCGGGCCCCGTCGACGGCCGTGCGCACGAGCGTCCGGGCGTCGGCCGCGGGGTCGTAGCCGTCCGGGATCATCACGCCCTGTCCGAAGCCCCTCGGCCACTCCCAGGTGGCGACGGCCTCCACCGCCGCACCGGTGGACTCCGCCATCCCGGCGGCCCAGTCGAGGGCCGCCAGTGAGGCGGCGGACCCGTCGACCCCCACCACGGCCCGGTGCGTGCGTGCGATCGTGTCCACGGACATGGCGCACTCCTCTCCTCGGGACCGGGCCCGACGACCGGTGGACGCCGGGGAGCCGACCCCTCTCCTGGTCCCACGGTACGGCGCGTTCGGGTGGGCCAGTAGGGCATTAGGTCCCTCGGTCGCGTCCCTCCGTCGCGGTCCGCGGCACCCGCCCGTCGAGCGCGGGGACCTGCCAGATCAGCGTGGTACCCCCGGACGGGGGCCGGAGGATCTCGAAGGTGCCGCCCAGGGACTCGGCCCGGTCGCGGAGGTTGCGGAGCCCGAGGCCACCGGTACGTCCGGGACCCTCCGCGATCCCCCGACCGTCGTCGCGCACCTCCAGGCGGCAGTCGTGCCCGACTGCGGTGAGCGACACCGAGGCCGAGGTGGCCCGGGCGTGCCGTGCCACGTTCGACAGCGCCTCCCGCAGGGTGGCGAGCAGGTGGTCGGCCACCTCGTCGGACACCGAGGCGTCGACCGGCCCGACGAAGTCGACCGGGATCCGGAACCCGACGACGGGCTCGAGCTCCTCGACCAGTGCGAGGACGCCCGAGCGGATCCCCTCTCCCCGCGCCTCGCCGCCGAGCTCGAAGATGGTGGCGCGGATCTGGCGGATCGTCCCGTCGATGTCGTCGACGACGGCGCCGACGCGGTCGACGGCGACCCGTCCGTCGGGTTCGGCGGTCCACGCCTGCAGCGACAGGCCGATGGCGAACAGCCGCTGGATGATCCTGTCGTGGAGGTCGCGGGCCATGCGGTCCCGCTCCTCGTAGACGGCCGCGTCACCGGCGAGCTGGTGCAGCCGGGCGTTCTCGACGGCGATCCCGGCCGCCACCGCGAGCGCCTCGATCACGGCCTCGTCGTCGGCGGTGAACTCGGCCGCCCCGATCTTGTCCGTCAGGTAGAGGTTCCCGTAGACCTGGTCGCGGACCTTGACCGGCGTGCCGAGGAACGAGCGCATGGGTGGGTGGCCCGGGGGGAAGCCGACGCTGGCCGGGTGGTCGCCGATGGCGCCGATGCGGATGGGGCGCGGGTCGTCGATGAGCACGCCGAGCACGCCGCGTCCGGTGGGGAGGGGCCCTCGGCGCAGGCGGGCCTCGTCCTCGGCCTCCAGTCCGGACACGTGGAACTCCACCAGTTCCCGACCCGCGGCGTCGAGCACCCCGAGCGCCCCGTAGCGGGCGCCGGCCAGCGAGATCGCCTCCTCGACCAGGTGCCGCAGGAGTTCGCTCAGGTCGAGGTTCGACTCGAGGAGCAGGCTGGCCTCGAGCAGTCGGCGGAGCGTGACCGGGTCCTCGATGACGTCGTACGGCGACCGCCGGATCGCATCGTCGTCGGGCACGCCGCCCAACGTACCGACCGGGAACGGGTGCGTCCACCTGCGACAGGCGTGTCCCGGAGCCCGTGACGTGCTCAAATGGTCGGTGATGACCATCCGAGTGTTCCTACTGGACGACCACGAGATCGTACGCACCGGACTGCGTACCCTGCTGGAGGCGACCGACGACCTCGAGGTCGTCGGCGAAGCCGGCACCTCCGCCGAGGCGCTGAGTCGCATCCCCGCACTCCACCCCGACGTCGCCGTCCTCGACGTCCGCCTTCCGGACGGGAGCGGCGTCGAGGTCTGCCGCGACATCCGGTCCCAGCTCCCGACGACGGCCTGCATCATGCTCACCTCCTACGCCGACGACGAGGCGCTGTTCGCCTCGATCATGGCGGGCTCGTCGGGCTACGTGCTCAAGCAGGTCGGTGGGAACAGTCTCGTGGACGACATCCGGCGGGTGGCCGCCGGCGGCTCACTCCTCGACCCGGCCCTGACCGAGCGCGTGCTGCAGCGTCTCCGCGAGGGCCCCGCGGAGGAGCCGCTGCTGGCCACCCTGACCCACCAGGAGCGCCGGATCCTCGACCTGATCGCCGAGGGCAAGACCAACCGCCAGATCGCCGAGACGATGTACCTCGCCGAGAAGACCGTGAAGAACTACGTGTCCAATCTCCTCACCAAGCTCGGGATGGAGCGCCGGACCCAGGCCGCCTCCTACGCCACCCGGATCCACGAGCGCAGCGAGCACGACCGTCGGGCGGACTCCACCGGCACCTGACCGGAAGGTCAGGGGGCGCCGTCCGCCTCGGGGCCCGGAACGGCGCGCGCCGGGAGCCTCACGCCCCGGTCGAGGAGCGCCTGTTCGAGTTGGGCCCGGCCGCGTGCAGGGACCTCGAAGCTGGCGAGGTCGGTGGGGACGCCCCGTTTGCGGGCCAGGCGGACCAGGGCGGCGTCGTAGGCGAGCTGGTCGGTGACACCCTGCAGTGCCCAGTCGGGATCCGCGTGGTCCGTCTGCCGCTCCAGCACGTGGGAGCGGCGGACGACCTCGGCGAGCGGACCCGACCGCGTGGGCGACGAGGTCGGCGCGTCCGCCTCTTCGTTCAGCACCGCTTCCAGGAGTCGCGCGTACATGGGATTCGCCCGGGAGCGCTCGGGACCGACCGGACCCGGATGTTCCCGGGGTCCGGTGGTCACGGGCACGGCCCTCGCCCCTCGGCTAGTCGACCGGCCCGCGCCGGATGACGGCCTCGGCGGACTGGTACGCCTGGCGGATGTCGTCCAGCAGCTTCTCGACGCCGTCCCGCAGCGAGCCGAGGTTGGCCCCGGCGTCCCTCGGCATCTCCCGGAGCCGGCTCTTGGCCGCCAGATAGGCGTTCTCGGCCAGCGCCGCCTTGGCCCGGACCGACTCGCCGACGTCCTTGGACGCCAGGTCGGCCTGCACCAGGAGCTCGTCGATCCGTTCCCGCCACTCGTCCAGCATGCGCTCGAGCCGTTCCACGGTCGCGCCGTCACCGTCTCGGCCGGTCGCGTCGCCGGCGGTGGATCCCTTGTCGGTCGTCGTGGCCATGTCTCCTCCTCCTCAGGAGTCTCCTCCGTTGTCGTTAGGGCCAGGATGGTCGCGTACCGGAGGTGCCGGTAGGGCCGAACGTCCCGAGGCGACACCCCCGCACGGCGCCCGAACGGGCCGTTCGGCCCTAGGTCCGCGCCACCGGCATCGCCATGATGGAGGGGCCACGGCGTCGGGTGCGCCGCGAGGGGAGCGGAGGGCCGGGACGTGGTACGAATGCAGGAGTCCCTACGAGCGGAGGTGGCGGACATGGGTGTCGAGCCGGTCCTGAGGACGGAGTCCGGTCAGCCCGCCGGACCGACGGGGGAGACGGCGGACCCCGAGGGGTCGGACGACCCGACGGGACTCGCCGACTGGCGCGGCGACGTCGCCCTCGAACTGTGGGTCGAGACCGAGGCGCTGCCACCCCGCATCCGCCTGGCGGGCCGGCTGGACGCCGGGACGGCGGCGACGGTGTCCCAGGTGGTGCGCGAGCTGCTGCTCGACGGCTCCCAGGAGATCGAGCTGTGCACCGAGGGACTCCGGGTGGTCGACTCGTCGGCCCTGGGCGCCCTGGCCGACATCGAGCGTATGGTGCGGGCCGACGGCGGGACCCTCGTCCGGGTCGGACCGGCCACCGGACCCTTCGGGCGCTCGCGCCGCGCCACGGTCCCGCCGACCATCGGATCCTGAGCCCGTCGGGCCGCCCGGGTCGGGAGGACCCGGACCGGACGCCGGCCGCGACCGCCACTCGCGTAGCATCGGTCCCGATGGCCGACGACGACACCGGCTCCGGTGGGCCACCCCACGGATATCCGTCCGGGCTCGTGGTGGACGAGGTCCTCCGGGACGGTTCGACCGTCCGCTTCCGCCCCATCCGCCCGTCCGACGGCCCCGCCCTGGTCGCCTTCCACGACGGGCTGTCGTCCCAGTCGGTGTACCGCCGGTTCTTCTTCATGCACCCCCACCTCAGCCCGGGGGAGGTGGAGCGCTTCACCCGGGTCGACTACGGTGACCGCATGGCGTTCGCCGTGTTCGACGGCCGACGGATGGTCGGCGTCGGCCGCTACGAGCGGCTCCCGGTCGGGACGGAGGCCGAGGTCGCCTTCGTGGTGACCGACGACCACCAGCATCTCGGCATCGGCACGCTCCTCCTCGACCACCTCGCCGACGCGGCCCGGGACAACGGGATCGCCACCTTCGTGGCCCAGACCCTGTCGGACAACCGGGACATGATCGGCGTGTTCCTGTCCTCGGGCTTCCCGGTGACGACGACGACGGCGTCGGGGATGGTCACCCTCCGCCTGCCGGTCGCGGCCGACCCCGACTACGTGGCGGCCCGCGCGTCCCGACGGGCCGCCGCCCGACCGGCGCCGGACCCGACGGACGTCCCGGCGTCCCCGGCGTCCCCGGCGTCCCCGGCGTCCCGTGACGACCCGGGGTAGCGGTCCACGACGCGGCCGTCGAGGACCACCGCCACCTCGTCGATGTGGGCGAGGTCCTCGTCCCGGTGGGTGATCAGGAGCACCGTGGTCCCTCCGGTGGTGGCGTGGACGTCGTGGAGCAGCCGGCGCGCCGTCGGCCGGTCGAGCCCGGACGTGGGCTCGTCCAGCACCAGCACCGGTGCACCGGCCAGGAGGGCGCGGGCCAGCGCCACCCGCTGGCGCTGGCCACCCGAGAGCTGGGCCCCGCGTTCGCCGACCGGGGTGTCGAGACCGAGGGGCAGCCCGTCGATCCACGGACCGAGCTGGGCGTCCCGGGCGGCCGCGGCCACCTCGTCGGGTGAGGCACCCGGTCGGGCCACGGCGATGTTGCCGCCGATGGTGGTGGGGAAGAGGTGGGCGTCCTGTCCCACCCACCCGATCCGCGACCGGACGTCGTCCTGACGGAGCGTGTCGAGCGGCGAACCCCCGAGGCGGGCGGTGCCCGACTCCAGGCCCCAGAAGCGGAGCAGGACGTTGACCACGCTGCTCTTGCCCGCACCGCTCGGCCCGACGACGGCCACCCGGCGGCCGGGTGCGAGCCCGAGGTCGAACCCGTCCAGGGCGCGCGGACCGTCCGGCAGGTAGCGGAGCACCGCGTCCTCGAGCCCGATCTCGGTGCCCTCCGGCAGCGGCGCGGGATCGCCGGGATCGACCACCGGGACGTCGAGGTCGGCCACCGAGACGAGGCGTTCGGCGGCCTCGGTGTGGTCGGTCAGGCGCGACACGGCGTCGGCCGCCGGCAGCACGACGTCGAAGGCCCCCAGGGCGACCAGCGGGAGCACGGCCACCATGAAGCCGGGCAGCCGGTGGGCGGCGATCGCCCCCGTCGCGACCGCCAGCGTCCCGACCACGGCGGCACCCGTGGCCGCGACCACGACGGCGCCCACGGCCCCGTCGGACCAGGCGTGGCGCCGCGCCCGACGCTCGAGTTCGGCATCGGAGGCGAGCACCCGCCCGAGGTACTCCTCGTCGCGCCCCATGGCGACCAGGTCGGGGGCGGCGGTGAGCAGTTCCACCAGGTCGGCGGCCAGCGCCCCGCGCAGCGCCCGCTCACCCTCGTCGCCGGAGCCGGATCTTCGGGCGGGCCGCCGTCGGGACCAGGCGAGCGCCGAGGCTCCGACGGTGCCCGCCAGCAGGCAGACGCCGAGGACCAGCCCGGCGGCGGGCAGCACCAGGACGACCGCTCCGACCGCGACCAGCGACGTCACGGCGGCGGTCACGAGCGGGGCGACGCCCCGCAGGTAGACGTCCTGGAGCAGGTCGACGTCGGCGGTGGCCCGCGTCAGCAGGTCACCGCTGCGCCATCCGGCGACGCCGGCGGGCGACCGGGGGGCGACCTGGTCGTAGAGCCAGAGCCGGACCCGGCCGAGCGCACCCAGGGCGGCGTCGTGGGAGACGAGCCGCTCGGCGTAGCGGAGCGGCCCCCGGGCCAGCGCCAGCAGCTGCACGGCGGCCATGAGCAGGGTCAGCGTCTCGAGGGGCGGCCGCAGGGCCGCCTTGTCGATGAGCGCACCGGAGCAGGCCAGGAGACCGACGGTGCACAGCGCGGCGGCCGTGCCCAGCGCCGTCCCGAGGAGGAAGCGGCGGGGATCGGGGGCGGCGATGCGCAGGATCCGGGCGAGCGCCCCGCGGCGGCGACCGTCGCCTCGGCGGACGCTCACCGGGTGACCCCCGATGCCAGCGTCCCGGACGCACCGGTCTCGAGGATCCGACCGGACACCAGGGTGAGCGTCCGGTCGACACGGCCGACCAGTCCGCCCCGGTGGGCGGCCATCACGACGGTCCGGCCCTCGAGCCACGGCGTCAGCAGGTCGCGCAGCGAGTCCTCCCGGTCGGCGTCGAGGTGGGCGGTCGGTTCGTCGAGCAGCACCACCGGCACGTCGCGGAGCACCGCCCGGCCCAGGGCGATCCGCTGCCGTTCGCCGGCGCTGAGGGTCAGGCCGCCCTCGCCCACCGGCGTCGCCAGGCCGTACGGCAGTCGGGCGACCAGACCGTCGAGCCCGGAGCGGCGGACGGCACGTGCCACCTCGGCCCCGGTGGCCCCCGGGTTCCCGAGCCGCAGGTTGTCCTCGATCGTGCCGCGCACCAGTGCGGGCCGCTGGGGGACCCAGGCGACCCGTGCCCGCCAGTCACGCAGCGTCGACCCCTCCAGGCGCACGTCGCCCACCCGGACGTCGCCGCGGTCGGGGGTGGTGAACCCGAGGAGGACCGACAGCAGCGTCGACTTGCCCGATCCGGACTCGCCCGCCACGGCGACGTGGACCCCGGGTTCGAGGGCGAGGTCCACGCCGTCGAGCACCGGGAGCGTCCGCCCGTCGAACCGTACGGTGACGTCGTCCAGGCGCACCGCGTGGGTGGCCGGGTCGGGCAGTGGGCGCCCGTCGTGCCGATCGAGGTCGGCGTCGGCGCGGTCGGCGGCGTCCAGCACGTCGAGGATGCGTCCGGCGGCGGCGCGGCCCGGGGCGCTGGCGTGGAACTCGGCGCCGACCCGCCGCAGCGGCAGGTAGACCTCGGGGGCGAGCACGAGGACGGACAGGGCCGTGCCCACGCCCAGCGTCCCGTGGAGGAGGCGCAGGCCGAGGAAGAGCGCCACCAGTGCGGTGCCGACCGAGGCCAGGGTCTCGAGGGCGAGCGAGGAGAGGAACGCCACCTTGAGCGTGGACATCGTCTCGTCCCGGAGCTCGCGGTTGGCCCGCTCGAGCGTGGCCCGCCCGTCGTCGGCCCGCCCGAAGGCACGGAGCGTCGGGAGGCCCTGGAGCAGGTCGTAGAAGGTGGCGGCCAGCCCCGACAGCCGGTCCCACTGCCGGGTGGCGCTCCGGGTGGCCTCCATGCCCAGCAGGATCATGAAGAGGGGGATCACGGCTGCGGTCACCAGGAGGACGACCGCGGAGAACCAGTCGTCGGCGGCGATCCAGGCCAGAAGGACGAGGGGTGTGAGCGCGGCGAGCACGGCGGTCGGGAGGTAGCGCGCGAAGTAGGCGTCGAGTGCGTCGACGCCCTGAGTGGCGGACGCGGTCAGCTCGCCCGTGCGCTCGCCGGCCAGCCAGGCGGGTCCGAGACCCACCGCCTGGACCAGGAGCTGACGTCGGAGGGTGGACGTCACCCGCGACGACGTCCGGTGGGCGGCCACCTCGCCCGCCCAGGCGCTGACCGATCGGACGGCGAAGGCCGCGGCCAGCCCCACCAGCAGCGGCGCCGTGGGGGCCAGCCCGGTGTGCCCGATCAGGACCTCCTCGACCACGGTGCCGAGGAGGACGGCCTGGGCCACCAGGGCCACGGTCCCGACCAGCCCGACGGCGACGGCGCCGACCAGGTAGTGCCGGGTCGCGGTGGCCCGCCGGATCAGCCGTGGGTCCACCGGGCCCCGGGCCCGGGCCTCCGGCGGGTTCAGGGGTTCCCGCCGTCGCCGGTGGGCGACGCCGCCGCGCCGCCGGACACCTCCGTCGCGTCCCGCTCTGGGCCGGCGACCGCGGCGGCCGGTGTCGGCGTGCCTCCGGCGGGCGGTGGTCCGGTCGCCGGGAGCACGGCACCGACGGGGGGCCGGCGTACCCGTGCCCGGAACACCCAGTACGACCAGCTCTGGTACACGAGGACCAGGGGGGTGAAGACCAGGGCGACGATGGTCATGACCTTCAGCGTGTACGGCGCCGACGACGTGTTCCCGATGGTCAGGCTGTAGGCGGGGGAGATGCTCGACACCATGACCCGGGGGTACAGGTTGAGGAAGATCGTGGCGATCAGGCCGACCATGGCCACGGCGTTGGCGATGAACGCCCAACCCTCGAGCTTCTCCCGCAGGAGCCAGCCGACGACGGCGACGGCGGCGACGGCCAGGATCGGCACGAACGGGGGCACGATGCCGACGTCGTGGGCGGACCGGGCGTTCGCGTAGGTCCACGCCAGGAAGCCGAGCAGGGCCACGGTGGCGGCCGGGGCCAGCACCTTGGCGGTGGCCTCGGCCCGTTGCCGGATGTCCTCGGTCGTCTTGAGGCTCAAGAAGATGCTGCCGTGGAGGGCGAAGAGCAGGAGGGTCGTGACCCCGCCCAGGAGGCTGTAGACGTTCAGCAGGTCGAAGAACGATCCCAGGTAGGTCTGGTGCGGCCCGATGGGGGTGCCCCTCAGGATGTTGGCGAAGGCGACGCCCCACAGCAGCGACGGGACCAGGCTCCCCCAGAAGATGGCGTGGTCCCACGCCAGGTGCCACTTCGGATGCTCCCGCTTGGCGCGGTACTCGAACGCCACGCCCCGGAAGATGAGTGCGGCGAGGATCAGGAAGAGCGGGAGGTAGAAGCCGCTGAAGAGCGTGGCGTACCAGTTGGGGAAGGCGGCGAAGGTGGCGCCGCCGGCGACCAGGAGCCACACCTCGTTGCCGTCCCACACCGGCCCGATGGTGTTGATCATCACCCGCCGGTCGAGATCGCTCCTCCCGACGACGGGGAGGAGCATCCCCACCCCGAAGTCGAACCCCTCCAGGGCGAAGTAGCCCACCCACAGCACGGCGATCACCAGGAACCAGAAGATCTCCAGCCCGGTGTAGGCGGGTGTGGCGCTCGCGATCGTCAGCATCGTGGACTCCCCCTGTCGCTCAGTAGATGAGGGCCGGGACCCGCTCGTCGGGGTGCCCGTCGCCTTCGGCCCCGTCCGCCCCGTCACCCCGGGAGGTCCCCGTCCCGCCGTGCTCGTCCGCGCTGTCCGGGTCGAGCCTGGCGTAGCGGGCCATCAGCCCGAAGTCGATGATCGCCAGCAGCGAGTAGATGGCCGTGAACCCGACCAGCGTGGTGACCACGTAGCCGGTGCCGAACGGCGACACGCCCTTCGCCGTCTTCAGCAGCCCGTACACCACCCACGGCTGGCGGCCCATCTCGGTGAAGATCCACCCGGTGGCGTTGGCCACGAACGGGAGCGCCAACGCGGGGAACGCGAGGCGCAGGAACCACTTGGAGGTGTCGACCCTGCGCCGGTACATCAGCCACAGGCCCCACACCAGCCCGGCGAGCATGAGCATCCCGCAGCCCACCATGATCCGGAACGTCCAGTAGGTCACCCACAGGACCGGCACGTAGCTGCCGGGGCCGTAGGTCGCCGCCTCCCGGGCCTGCACCTGGTTGATGCCCTCCACCGGCCCGTTCCAGCTGTTGTCGGAGAGGATCGACAGGGCATGGGGGATCCGGATCTGGAAGATGGGGTCACCCGACAGGTTGCCGATGGTCAGGAGCGAGAAGCTGGCACCGTTCTGCGTGTTGTACTGCACCTCGGCCGCCGCCATCTTCATCGGCTGCTGCTTGGTCATCAGGCGTGCCTGGTTGTCGCCGAAGAACATGGTGGCGACCACGGCGACCGACCCGAGGATCAGCGCCAGCTTGGCCGAGGTGGAGAAGACCGGGTGGGGGCGGGCGCCCGCCTTCTGGGACCTGCGCAGGTGCCAGGCGCTGACGCCCAGGACGAGCATCGCCGCCGTCACCAGCGCCGCCGTCAGCACGTGCAGGAACGAGCTGATCAGGGTGCTGTTGGTCATGACCGCCCAGAAGTCCGTCATGACCGCCCGGTTGCCCTGGACCTTGTAGCCCACCGGGTGCTGCATCCAGGCGTTGGCCGCCAGGATGAAGTACGCGGACAGCATCGTCCCGATGCTGACCAGCCAGATCGAGGCCAGGTGGATGCGGTCCGACACGCGGCCCCTGCCGAAGATCCAGATGCCGAGGAAGGTCGACTCGAGGAAGAAGGCGAGGAGCGCCTCGATGGCCAACGGGGCGCCGAAGACGCTGCCCACGTAGCGGGAGTACATCGACCAGTTCATCCCGAACTGGAACTCCTGGACGATACCGGTCACCACCCCGATGGCGAAGTTGATGAGGAAGAGGCGTCGCCAGAAGAGCGTCATCTTCTCCCAGGTCGCGCGCTTCACCTCGTCCCCCCGGGCCCGGTAGGCGGCGGTCTGCATGATGGCGAGCATCAGGGCCAGGCCGATGGTGAGCGGGACGAAGATGAAGTGGAAGACGGTCGTGATCCCGAACTGCCACCGGGAGAGGAGGAGTGTCATCACCGACGACTCAAGCAGCCTCCGACGGGAGGACCTAGGGGCGAAGGTCACAACCTGCGGGGGTGCACCGGCCCGCCGCACTCCCGGGTGGTAGGGGGCCGGACGCGTCGTCCGGCCCCGGGGAGGGGCCGGCCGGGGTTCAGCTACCGCCCCCCGGGTCCCCGTCCGCCCGGAGGTCGGGACCGTCCGGGCCGTCGGCCCGGGACGCCGCCGGCGCGGTGGTCCGGCGCGGCGGTCCGCTCCCGGGATCGGGGAACCCGACCAGGCGGCCGGTCTCCAGCAGCGACCGTTCGAACACCGGGCCGACGTCCTCGAGCACCCGGTGGAAGTGGCCGAAGAGCTCGAAGGAGAGCATCCCGAAGAGCTGGGTCCAGGCGAGGACGGCGCGCACGACCACCTCGTCGGACGCATGGGGGAAGGCCAGGCCGGCCAGCCGGCGCGTCTCGCCGAGCACGCCGTCGTCGAGCGGGGGGAGGCGGTCGGCCCCGGGCGGGTCGAGCAGCGACCCGTCGCGCGCCGCATCGTCGACCATCCGGGCGAGCACGAGCGTCACCCGGCTGGCCGGATCGATCGTCGCCTCCGGGGCGCGGTAGCCGGGCACCGGCGAGCCGTAGACGAGCGCGTACTCGTGCGGGTTGGCGACCGCCCACTCCCGGACGGCCAGGCCCACGGCGCGCCACCGCCCGCCGTAGTCGCCCCGGCGGCAGCCGCCGTCGGCCTCCTCGGCAGCGGCCCCGACGGCGTCGTAGGCGTCGACGATCAACGCCGTCAGCAGGTCGTCGCGGCTCGGGAAGTAGCGGTAGATGGCGGACGAGGCCATGCCGAGGGCCCGGGTCACGGCCCGGAGCGACAGCCCCGGCGCGCCCTCGGCCGCGAGCTGCCTGCGGGCCTCGTCCTTGATCTCCCGGGTGAGTTCGGCCCGCATGCGGGCCCGCAGGCCGGTCGACGGTGGCATGACGTCAGCCTGACAGATGGAGAGCGCGCAATCAATATCAGATCACTGCTCTTGAAATGGCGCCCTGAATGGTGAATACTGGTCTGTAACAAGAGCACTGATCTCAACAAGGAGGACACCCCATGGGTACACATGCAATCGTCGGTGCGGGATCCGTCGGCACGGCCACCGCGCTGTCCCTCGTAGGCGCCGGCCACGAGGTGGTGATGGTCACCCGCTCGGGTTCCGGGCCCGACCACCCCGGTGTCCGCAGGGTGGCCGCCGACGCGTCGGATCCCGTCGCCCTGGCCGCCGCCGTCGGGCGTCCCGACGCCGTCTACAACTGCGCCAACCCGCCCTACCACCGCTGGCCGGAGCTTTGGCCGCCGATGGCCGCGGCGATGCTGGAGGTCGCCGCCGCCACCGGCGCCGTGCTCGTGACCACCGGCAACCTCTACGGGTACGGTCCGGTCGACCACCCGATGACCGAGGACGATCCGCTGGACGCCGTCGGGACGAAGGGTCGCATCCGGGCCGCCATGTGGGCCGACGCACTCGCCGCCCACCGTGCCGGGCGCGTCCGGGTCACCGAGGCCCGGGCGTCCGACTTCTACGGCCCGGGCGTCGTCGAGACGAGCTTCTTCGGCCGGAACGTCGGACGGCTGCTCGCCGGCCGGAAGGCCTACGTGCTGGGTGACCCCGACGTCCCCCATGCCGCCACCTACGTCCCCGACGTGGGCCGCACCCTGGCTACGCTCGGGACCGACGCGCGCGCCTGGGGCCGGCCGTGGCACGTCCCGACGGCACCGGCCGTGAGCCAGCGGCAACTGGCCGAGCGGTTCTGCCGGATCGCCGGGGCCCCGCCGGCGCGGGTGGGCGCACTGCCCGGCGCACTGCTCACGGCGGTCGGTGTGGTCGCCCCGCAGGTGCGCGAATTCCGGGAGACCCGCTACCAGTTCGACCGGCCCTTCGAGCTCGACTCGTCGGCCTGCACGGCCACCTTCGGGATCACGGCGACCCCGATGGACGACGCGCTCGCCGCCATCGCCGACCGTGCACGTCCGAGTACGGGAGGCACGTCGACGGCCGACGCGGCGGGGGAGGGCGGCGGGGAGCGACCGACCGGAGCGGCCTGAGCCCGGCGGCACCGGGGCGCGGACCCCGACGGGGGCATTCCGGGGAACCGGTCGGGATCACTAGGGTCGGGACCACGTATGGAGGCGACCCGGACCCACCCGCCGACGGCGGGGCGCACCCGATCCCGTCGCCGGGGCGCACTCGCGGCGGCGCTCCCGGCCGTCCTGCTCGCCGGCTGCTCGGTGGGCCCCGCACCCGGTTCGGCCCCGGTGACCGACGGGCCCTTCGCTCCCCACGGTGCCATGGGCTACGTGGTCTGCCCGACCTCGGTGACCCCGCTGGAGCTGGCGACGCGGACGCCGGAGGCACCGATCCCGTTGCCCGTACGGGGGACGCCGTCCCTCGGGAGCTTCGCCATCACCACCTCCCCCGACGGGAAGACGGCCTACGTGGTCACCCAGTCGGCGACGGCCCGGGGCTCCACGGACGACGTGGTGATCCCGGTCGACCTCGTCACCCAACGGGCGGGACGGCCCATCGTCCTGCCCGGCCACGGCGCCACCCGCGCCGTCGTGGTGATGCACGACGGGCGGACCGTACTGGCCGGCGACGGGACCACCGTGGTCCCCGTCGACCCGGCCACGCGGGCCGTGGGCACGCCCCTCGACCTCGGTCCGGGCCGCACCGTGGCGGGCATGGCCCTGAGCCCGACGTCGTCCACGCTCTACGTGCTGGTCCCGGACGGGGTGGTACCCGTCGACACCTCGACCGCCCGGGCCGGAGCCCCCTTCCTGACCGGACTGGGCCTGTCCTCGGTGACGTCGCCCCACGGGGTGACGGTGAGCGCGGACGGTGCGACCGTCTACGTCGTCGGACAGGGGGGCGCCGACTTCGGGGGCCGGCTGGTGCCGATCGACGTCGCGTCGGGAACGGTCGGTGCGGCCACCGGCTTCGACAGGTTCGGCATCGCCGACCCCGCCGCCGTGGCGGTGACCGCCGACGGGTCCACGGTGCTGGTGGCCGACTCGGCGAACAACTGGATCGTCCCCGTGCCGGTCGCCGACCTCGGCACGCCGTCGGCACCGGTGCGACTCCCGACCGGCGGCCCGGCGGCGACGGCCGGTACCGGCCATCCGAGCGACCTGGTGGTGGGTCCGGGCACCACCGGGGCGTTCGTCGTGTCCGGACTCGACAGCGTGCTCCCGTTCGCCCCGGCGACCGGCACGTTCGGCCGACCCGTCCGGGTGTGCGAGGGCGCGTCCTCCCTGGCCGTGACCGGGGGGTAGTCAGGACCCGACGGCGCGGGCCGGGCCGTCGGGCTCCCCGGCACCGGTGGCGGTCGCGTCGGCCCGGTACGTGGCGGGTCCCTCGCCCGCGGCCGCCAGGAGCTCGTCGAGGGCGAGTGGCACGTCGGCGGCCAGCTGCCACACCCGGGGCAGGGTCTCGGGGCAGGAGATGATCCCCCAGTAGAGGACGCCGCGGTAGCTCATGATCGTGACGTTGACGCCGATGCCGTCCATGACCGGCCCGAGCGGGAACCCGGCCGTCATCTCCGCGCCGGCGAGGTAGAGCGGGAAGTCGGGCCCCGGCACGTTGGACACGATGAGGTTGGCGACCGGGCGGTGGCGGTCGGCCAGGTGCATCCGGCTGTAGAGGCGGGCCGCCGCGGCGAACACGTTGGGCGTGGCGTGTTCGGCCCAGTTGACGAGCATGTCGGCCCCCAGCGCGTTGTGCTCCTCCTTCGCCCCCTTGGTGCCCTCCCGGATGGCGACCAGCCGTTCCATCGGGTCCTCCAGCTGGGCGGGGAGCTGGACGAACAGGGCCGACACCTTGTTCGACCCGAAGGGCGCCCCCCGTTCCGGCTGCACCGACACGGGGACCACGGCGACCAGCGGCTTGTCCGGCAGCTCGTCGCCGTCGATCAGGAAGCGCCGCAGCGCCCCGGTGCACACGGCCAGCACCACGTCGTTGACCGTCGTCCCCGTCGCGTCCTTGAGCCGCTTGACGTCGGCGAGTCCGAGGGTGGTGAACGCCACCTGGCGCCTCCGGGTGAGCGTGCCGTTGAAGGAGGTGCGCGGGGCGGACAGCGGGAGGGCGGCCCTGGCCTGCGGCGCCCGGTGCTCGGGCTCGTTGCGCACGCGTCGTACGTCGAGCAGGCGCTGCCCGGTGCGCAGGATGTCGCGGCTCAGCTCGAAGGGCCGGAAGACCCGGGTGGCCACCGCCTCGCTGATGAGCTCGGCGCTCGACGGGATGCGGACCGGTGCGGCCCGGACGGGGGGCTCGGGGTCGGGACCGGGGTCGGCCTCGAGGTCGAAGAGGACCGACAGGAGTGCGGCCCCCGACATCCCGTCGACCGTCGAGTGGTGCATCTTGGCGATGGCGGCGATCCGGCCGTCGGCCAGCCCCTCGACGATCCAGATCTCCCAGAGCGGCTTGGTCCGGTCGAGCTGCCGGCTGGCGATGTCGCCGGCCAGGTCGGCGAGCTCGCGGCGGCCGCCCGGCTCGGGGATGGCGGTGCGCCGGACGTGGTACTCGATGTCGAAGGCGGGGTCGTCGACCCAGACCGGGTGGCCCAGGCGCAGCGGGACCTCCACCAGGAGCCGCCGGAAGACGGGCGCCTGGTAGGTGCGCGAGGCGATCTGCGCCTGCATCTTGGCGAAGGAGTAGCCGCCGGGCACGGTGGAGGGGTCGAAGACGATCACCATCTCGACGTGCATGTGGAGGGTGGGGGTCTCGAGGTAGAGGAAGCTGGCGTCGAGTCCGCTGAGCTGCTCCACGTCACCCCTCCCTTCTCTCCGTCCCGGGGGCCCCACAGATGATGCCCCACCCCGGCGCGCGGGTCCACGGGGTCCGCAGTGTCGGGCACCGCCGCTGCCGCGGTCACCCCGGCACCCGGGGACGGTGTTTGATGGGGGGGTGCCCTGGGTGTTCCTCGCCTTCGTCCTGGTCTCCGCCCTGCTGGCCGTGCTGGTCGTCGCACCCGTCCGTCGCGAGCCGCTGTCCGTGCTCTGCTTCGTCGCCACCTTCGTGGTCGGCGAGCTCCCGTTCCACGCGGCGGTCGTCGTGCTGGCCGGCACCGTCTCCTTCGCATCCGCCATCCCGCAGAGCGGTGCGGCGTGGTGGGTGGCCGTGGCCGTCGGAGCGGGCACGTCCGTCACCTTCGCCGTCCTCGGCGTGGTGGCCGGCCGCTCGGGCCGGCTTGTCGCGGCCTCCCTCGACGGGGCCACGGGCGGACCGGTCGTCGCACCCGGGATCGACCTCCGACCGGCCTGGCTGTCCTGGTGGCGCCTCGTGGTGGCGGTCCCGTTCCGGTTCCGGCGGATCCGGCGGCTCCGCAACATCGACTACGCCGGGGACGGGCACCACCGGCACCATCTCGACGTCCTGGTCCGGCGCACCGACCCGCCGACGTCCGGACCGGTGCTCGTCTACATCCACGGCGGGGCGTGGATCATCGGGGACAAGCGCGAGCAGGGCATCCCGATGTTGCAGGAGCTGGCGGAGCGGGGCTGGGTGTGCGTCGCCGTCAACTACCGGCTGAGCCCGCGGGCGACGTGGCCGGACCACGTCGTCGACTGCAAGCTGGCCCTGGCATGGGTGCGCGAGCACATCGCCGAGTACGGCGGCGACCCTTCGTTCCTGGCCGTGTCCGGCGGGTCCGCGGGCGGTCACCTCGCCGCGCTGGTCGCCCTCACCCCCAACGAGTCCGAGTGGCAGCCGGGGTTCGAGGAGGCGGACACCTCGGTCGACGCCTGCGTGCCCTTCTACGGCGTGCACGACGTGACCGGCGACCCCGAGTCGAGCGGTCTCCACGGCCCGGGCCTGGTGGACCTGCTCCAGCGCCGGGTCATGAAGCGGACCGTGCTCGAGGACCTGGCCGCGTTCGAGCGGGCCTCCCCGGACCGGCGCATCACGGAGTCGGCGCCGCCGATGTTCGTGATCCAGGGCGCGAACGACACCCTGGTGCCCCCGCAGGTGGCCCGACGGTTCGTCGAGCGCCTGCGGGCCACGTCGCGCCAGCCGGTGGCGTACCTCGAACTGCCGTGCGCCCAGCACGCGTTCGACGTCCTGGCGTCCGTCCGCACCCGCCACACCACCCTCGGGGTCGTCCGGTTCCTGGAGGCGGTGCGGGTCCGCGACGGGGCCTGACCGGTCGTCCGCCGGCCCGACGCCACCCCGACGCCACCCGGATCGTCCGACGTGCCAGCATGCAGGACCGGCACCGGCTCGAACGCCCCGGAATTCCCCGGGATCGGACCGGGTGTCTGGACAAGCGGCAGAGTTTCTGACGTAGAGTCACATATTCGTGTCGGCCTGGCGCCGTGTCTCGGTTGACACCCGACGAACACCACACCAAGGGGGAGTCTTGCGTTCAGGTTCACGGATGAGGCGTCCGGCTGCGCTGGGCATCATGGTCACGGTCGCCCTCGTGGCGGCCGCGTGCAGTTCGACCAGCTCGTCGTCGACGACGACCACGGGCGGGTCGGGCCCGGGCACGACGTCCGGTGGCGGATCGCCGTCGATCCCCCAGAGCGCCTTCAGCGACCACACCGGGGTGTCGGCGTCCACGGTGCAGGTGGCCAACGTCTCGACCCTGTCCCTCGGACTCTTCAAGGGCGCCCAGGTCGGCACGCAGGCCTACGCCGACTACGTCAACTCGACCGGCGGGGTGAACGGTCGCAAGATCGTGGTCAACAACGCCGACGACGGCTTCACCGGGGCCGGGAACAAGCAGGCCACCCAGAACGCCCTGCAGAACGACTTCGCCCTGGTCGGCGACTTCTCCCTCGAGGACAGCTTCGGCGGCACCGTGCTGGCCCAGAACCCCGGCTTCCCCGACGTGTCCCAGGTGCTCGACCACACCACCACGAACCTGCCCAACGTCTACAGCGCCGTACCGCTGAACGACGGGTGGGAGGAGGGACCGATCCAGTACTTCAAGAAGAAGTTCCCCTCCGAGGTCAGCCACGTCGGTGCACTGGTCGCCGACTCCCCCTCGGCCGCCCAGACCTGGGCCGGCGAGGAGTACGTGATGCAGAAGGTCGGCTACGACATCGTCTACCAGAGCACGTACGCCACCACCCAGACGGACTTCACCCAGAACGTGATCGCCATGAAGAACGCCGGGGTGAAGATCCTCTTCATCGACCAGATGCCGCCGAACTACGCCTCCTCGGTGCTGAAGGCGCTGACCCAGCAGGACTTCCACCCCCAGGTGGTGCTCGGCGCAGCCACCTACTCGAACCAGCTGGTCTCCCAGTCCGGGGGGCCGGCCGCCGTCAACGGCTCGTACCTGGACCAGAACGCGTCGCTCTACCTGGGCGGCGACTCGGCGACGATCCCGGCCGTGGGCACCTTCCTCCACTGGGTGCAGGTGGCGTCCCCCGGGTTCCAGCCCGACCTGTTCACCATGTACGGCTGGGTGAACGCCGAGCTGTTCGCCCAGGCGCTCAAGAACGCCGGGTCGAACCCGAGCCGGGGCTCGCTGCTCCAGGCCCTGGGCAAGACCACCACGTTCACGGGAGGGAACATCGTGACCCCGTCGAACCCGTCGACCAAGAGCACGTCGAACTGCTACCTGATCGGCCAGGTCCAGAACGGGTCCTTCGTGCGGGTCGACGACCCGCCGGTGTCGAGCAGCACGAACGGGTACCGTTGCGACTACTCCTACGTGAAGAAGCCCGGTACCTGAGCGCAGCCGGACGCAGCGGTTCGTGACGAGACCCCGGGGGGGATGAGGTCGGAGTGAGCAACTTCCTGCAGTTCACGGTCTTCGGGGTGATGCTCGGGGCCGGCTACGCCATCGCCGCCACCGGCCTGGTGGTGACGTACACCACGTCCGGCGTCTTCAACTTCGCCCAGGGCGCCGTCGGGATGATCGCCGCCTTCGGCTACTGGGAGCTCGTGTCGGCCCACCACGTGCCGGTCCTGGCCGCACTGGTGATCGTCCTCATCCTGGGGGCGTCGATCGCCGGGGCCCTCGTCGAGCGGGTGCTCATGCGCCGCCTGCACGGCGCCTCGGCCGAGCGGCCCGTCATGGTCACCCTCGGGCTCATGGTGATCCTCACCGGCATGGCCACCATCGTCTGGTCGCCCACCACGCAGCGGACCGTCGAACCCATGATCAGCGGGACGTTCCGCTTCGTCGGGATCAACATCCAGTACCAGCACGTCCTCATCATCGGCGTGGCGGCGGCGGTGGCCGTCGGACTGCGGGCACTCTTCTACAGCACCCGGACCGGGTACGCCCTGCGGGCGGTGGTCGACGACCCCGAGCTGCTCGGCATGGCGGGGGTGTCGCCCAACCGGATGAGCCAGTACGGCTGGATCCTCGGCTTCATGATGGCCGCCCTGTCCGGTGTGCTCCTCGCGCCGATCCAGACCACGGGCATCAGCATCGAGGCCATGACCCTGCTCGTCGTGAGCGGCTACGCGGCGGCCATCGTGGGGCGGCTCAAGAACATCCCGCTGACGTTCGCCGCCGCCATCGCCATCGGCCTGGCGGAGAACTACATCCTCAACTACGTCGAGCCCCATCTGTCGTCCGCCCTCCAGACCGACGTCACCAACGCCCTGCCGATGGTGTTCCTGTTCGCCGCCCTGGTGACGCTGCCGTCGGTGCGGCTGCGGGCCGTGGGCCGGCTGACCTCGATCCGGCCGCCGCGGGTGGCCGCCGGCCGGGAGTCCCTGGTCGCCGGCGCCGTCTTCCTGGTCGTGGCCGTCGCCATGGCGGTGTTCTTCTCCGGGACCGACGTGAAGGGGACGACACTGCTCACCCTGGGCGGCATGGTGATGACCCTCGGCATCGTCGGTCTCTCCCTGGTCCTGCTCACGGGCTACTCGGGTCAGGTCTCGCTCTGCCAGTTCTCGTTCATGGGCATCGGCGCCTTCGTCATGGGCAAGGTCGCCGGGGGCGGCTCGCTCCTCGGACTCCTGGCGGCCACGGCCATCTGCGCGGGGATCGGCGCACTGATCGCCCTGCCCACCATCCGGCTGTCCGACCTCTACCTGGCCCTCGCCACGCTCGCCTTCGCCGACGCCGTGGCCACCGGCTTCTTCGCCGACGGGCGGGTCTACGGCTCCGGTGGCCTGACGATCGGACGGATCGTCCTTCCCGGGTTCTCCCTCGGCGGCGACCGGGCCGAGTTCCTCCTGGTGACCGTCTTCTTCGTGCTGTGCGCCTGGCTCGTCCTGGCCATCCGTAGGAGCCTGTTCGGACGGCGCCTGGTGGCGGTCAACGACTCGCCGGCCGCCTACGCCACGGTGGGGCTCGACATCGGCTTCACCAAGGTGGCCGTGTTCGCCATCGCCGCCGGCATGGCCGGGCTGGCCGGGGCGCTCTACGGCACGGTCCAGCAGATCGTCGGGACCACCGACTTCGACCTCTTCCCGGGCATCATCTTCGTGCTGTTCGTCACCATCTGGGGAATCCGTACGGTGTCGGGCGCCTTCCTGGCCGCGCTCACCTACGTGGCCCTCAACCAGATCTGGCCGAGCAGCATCGGCATCTTCGCCGGGCTCGGCGTCATCCTCATCGGCCGGGCGGCCAACGGGATCCTCGGCATCGAGGCGCTGCACGTGCGGCTTCCGTGGGTCAAGCCGCCGATGGGTGCGGCGGAAGCCGTTCCGGTGGGCGGGTTCGCCGCGTCGTCGGCCGGAAGCGAGGGTCTCAGTGCTGCAGGGTGAGCCGAGCGGTACCGACGCGCTGACGATCGAGGGGGTGGCCGTCCGCTTCGGTGGTGTGGCCGCGCTGAGCGACGCCAACCTCCGGGTCAAGGAGGGCACCGTCACCGGGTTGATCGGTCCCAACGGCGCCGGCAAGACCACGCTGTTCAACGTCATCAGCGGGCTCCAGGCCCCGGACCGCGGGTCGGTGCACCTGTACGGCACCGACATCACCCACATGAAGCCCCACCGGCGGGCACGCCTCGGCCTGGCCCGGACCTTCCAGCGGCTCGAGCTGTTCGGGACGCTGTCGGCCGGGGAGAACGTCCAGGTCGGCCTCGAGTCGTCGGTCAAGTGGTGGCAGTGGCGCCACGTGCGGCGGAGCTTCCCCTGGGTCAAGCGCGGCGTGGCCACCGTCGGGGGTGTGCCCGAGGGCGAGCCGACGGGGCCGGGATCGATCGCCGTGGCCACCTCCGACCGTCTGCTGGAGGGCGTGGGTCTGGCCGGACTGGGCGCCGAGCAGGCGAGCGCCATGCCCACCGGCCTGGCCCGGATGGTCGAGCTCGCCCGGGCGCTGGCCATGGCCCCCAAGGTCCTCCTGCTGGACGAGCCCGGCTCCGGCCTCGACGACGCCGAGTCGCAGGCCCTCGGCGACCTGCTCACCACGCTGGCCCGGGGCGGCATGGGGGTCCTCCTCGTCGAGCACGACATGGATCTGGTCATGCGGATCTGCGACTACATCTACGTCCTCGACTTCGGCGACGTCATCGCCTCGGGGACCCCCGAGGAGATCCGGAAGGACCCCATGGTGCAGGCCGCCTACCTCGGGACGGTGACCCAGACCGAGGCCGAGGCCGCCGCCGGCTCCCTGCCGACCGACGGCGCCGGCGCCGGCGGGGTCGCCGGGGTGGGAGGGTCTCCGGGATCCGACGACGAGGTGGCCGAGGGATGAGCGACCAGACGACGACCGCAGGCGTGGCGACGACCACGGTCCTGCCGCCGAGCATCACCGTGCGCGGGGTGCGGGCCTCCTACGGGCGCATCGAGGTGCTGCACGGCGTCGACCTCGAGGTGCCGGCCGGGAGCGTCTTCGCCCTGCTCGGTCCCAACGGCGCCGGCAAGTCCACCCTGCTCAAGGTGCTGAGCGGCCGGATGCGCCCGACGTCCGGCGAGATCCTGGTGGGCGACACCCCCATCGGCAGGATCCCGTCGGAGAAGCTCGCCCGCGCCGGGATCTGCGCCGTCCCCGAGGGACGCGGCATCTTCCCCAACCTGACGGTGCGCGAGAACCTGCGCATCTGGACCTACCGGGGCGGGATCTCGATGAAGGAGGTCGAGGACCGGACCTACGAGACGTTCCCGGTCCTGAAGGAGCGCCGTCGCCAGATGGCGGGCACCCTGTCGGGTGGCGAGCAGCAGATGCTGGCCATCTCGCGGGCACTGGTGACCCGGCCGCGGGTGCTCTACATCGACGAACTGTCGATGGGGCTCGCCCCGCTGATCGTCGCCGAGCTCTACGAACTGGTGGCCCGGCTCGCCCGCCAGGGGATGACGATCGTGCTGGTCGAGCAGTTCGTGACCACGGCGCTGGCCGTGGCCGACCATGCCGCCATCATGGTCCACGGGCGGATCGAGCAGCAGGGTACGCCGGCCGAGATGGGTGACGCCGCCCTCAGCATCTACCTGGCCCATTGACCCGGCCGGGGCCGACGGGGCGGCCCTACTCCTCGGCCAGGACGACCTCGACGGCGGGCTCGTCGCCCGCCCTCGTCACCAACTCGACGACGCCTCCGGCATCGCGCAGGTCTCCCTCGGCCGCAGCCAGCGCCTCGAGCCGGGCGGCCGTGTCGGTCACGGTGAGCCGGGCCACCGGCGCCCGCATCGAACGCTTGGCCGTGGTCTTCGCCCGACGCACGAGGCCGAGCACCTCGGCGGCCACGTCGAGCACGCCGTCGGTGCCGGGATCGACGGCCGGCGCCCCCCCGGTGGGCGACGGGTCCAGGCCCAGCTCGTCCACGGTGGGCCAGGGGGCGGTGTGGATGGAGCCCGCCTGCCACCACGACCACACCTCCTCCGTCACGAAGGGCAGCACCGGCGCCAGCAGGCGCAGGAGCACCGACAGCGACCCGGCCAGGGCCGCCCGGGCGGACGTCGTCGCCGGTTCGGCGGCCGCGTCCGTCGGGTCGGACACGCCGTAGGCGCGGCTCTTGACGAGTTCGAGGTAGTCGTCGCAGAAGGCCCAGAAGAACGCCTCGGTCCGCTCGAGCGCCCGGGCGTAGTCGTAGGACTCGAACGCCGTGGTGGCCTCGTCGACGACCACGGCCAGGCGCCCGAGCATGGCCCGGTCGATGGGTGCGGTGACCGCGTCGATCGGGGGGACCACCACCGACCCGTCCCCGTCGGCCAGGCGCCCGAGGGCGAACCGTGAGGCGTTGAGCACCTTCATGGCCAGGCGCCGGCCGACCTTCATCTGCCCCTCGTCGACGGCGGTGTCGGTCCCGGGCCGGCCGCTGGCCGCCCAATACCGCACGGCGTCCGCGCCGTGCTGTTCCAGCAGCGGCAGCGGAGTGACCACGTTCCCCTTCGACTTGGACATCTTCTTGCGGTCGGGGTCGAGGACCCAGCCGGAGATGGCGGCGTTGGCCCACGGAAGCGCCCCGTGCTCGAGCTCGGAGCGCACGACCGTCGAGAACAGCCACGTGCGGATGATGTCGTGGGCTTGGGGCCGCAGGTCCATCGGGAAGACCCGGGCGAACAGGTCGGCGTCGTCCTCCCAGCCCCCGGCGATCTGGGGGGTGAGCGAGGAGGTGGCCCAGGTGTCCATGACGTCGGGGTCGCCGACGAAGCCGCCCGGTTGCCCGCGCCGGTCCTCGGTGAACCCGGGGGGCACGTCCGTCGACGGATCGACGGGCAGCGACGCCTCCTCGGCCAGGATCGGCCGGTCGTAGTCGGTCTCGCCGTGGGCGTCGACCGGGTACCAGACGGGCAGGGGCACGCCGAAGAACCGCTGTCGGCTGATGTTCCAGTCGCCGCTCAGGCCCTCGACCCAGGCCCGGAACCGGTGGGCCATGTAGGGCGGGTGCCAGGACAGCTCGTCGCCGCGGGCCAGCAGGGCTTCGCGGTGGGGCATGGTCTCGACGAACCACTGCCGGGACGAGACGATCTCGAGGGGGCGGTCGCCCTTCTCGAAGAACTTGACCGGGTGGGTGATGGGACGGGGCTCGCCGACGAGGTCCCCCGACTCGGCGAGCAGCTCGACGATGCGGGCCTGGGCCTGCTTCACCGACCGGCCCACCAGCTCGCCGTAGTGGGCGCCGGCGCTGGCGGCGTCGTCGGACTCCCAGCCCTCGGTCCCGAATTCCACCGGGAGGAGCCGGCCGTCCCGTCCCACGACGGTCCGGGTGGGCAGACCGAGCTCCCGCCACCACACCACGTCGGTGGTGTCCCCGAAGGTGCAGACCATGGCGATGCCGGACCCCTTGTCGGGGTCGGCCAGCTCGTGGGCGACGACGGGCACCCGCACGCCGAACAGCGGCGTGGTGACGGAGGTCCCGAACAGCGGGCGGTAGCGCTCGTCGTCGGGGTGGGCCACCAGGGCCACGCAGGCCGGCAGCAGCTCCGGACGGGTCGTCTCGATCTCCACGCCGCCCTCGGCCCCGACGCGGGGGAAGCGCAGGCGGTGGTAGGCGCCGGGCCGCTCCCGGTCCTCGAGCTCGGCCTGGCTGACGGCGGTGCGGAAGTCGACGTCCCACAGGGTGGGAGCGGTGCGCTGCACGACCTGGCCCCGGCGGGCGAGCCGGAGGAAGCCCCGCTGGGAGATCCGCTGGGCGCGGACGCCGATGGTCGCGTAGGTGTGGGACCAGTCGACGGACAGGCCGAGGGTGCGCCACAGGTGCTCGAAGACCTGCTCGTCCTCGAGGGTCAGCTGGTGGCAGAGCGCCACGAAGTTCGGCCGCGAGATGGCCACCGGGTCCTTCGGTGGGTCGGTCGGCGGGACGTAGTCGGGATCGTAGGGGAGGCCCGGGTCGCACCGGACGCCGAAGTAGTTCTGCACCCGGCGCTCCGTGGGCAGGCCGTTGTCGTCCCAGCCCATCGGATAGAACACCTGCTTGCCGCGCATCCGCTGGAACCGGGCGACCGCGTCCGTGTGGGTGTACGAGAACACGTGGCCGATGTGCAGCGAGCCCGACACGGTGGGTGGCGGCGTGTCGATGGAGAAGACCTGCTCCCGGGTGGCGGTGCGGTCGAACGCGTAGACACCCTCGGCCTCCCAGCGGGCGGCCCAGTTCGCCTCGAGGCCCTCGAGGCCGGGCTTGTCCGGGATGCCGCGGCCCGCGGGCACGTGTGCGGTGGGTCCGTTCGTCTGCTCCGGCATGATCGGGTTACCGTACCCTGCGTGCTCCAGCTCCACGACACGGCCACCGGCGAGGTGGCCCCGCTCCGCCTGCGCGAGCCGGGACGGGTCTCCCTCTACGTGTGCGGCCCGACCGTGGACGGTGTGCCCCATCTGGGCCACGGCCGGTTCTCCCTGGTCTTCGACGTGCTCCGCCGTTACCTCCTGTTCAGCGGCCTGGCGGTGACCTACGTGTCCAACATCACCGACATCGAGGACAAGATCATCGACCGGGCCGCGGCCCAGGGTGTTCCCATCGCCGAGTTCACGGCGGCCAACGAGGCACGGTGGTGGGAGATCATGGACGCCCTCGGCGTGCTGCACCCGGACGCGACCCCGCACGCGACGGCCTACGTGGACCGGATGATCGACCTGATCGCCGACCTCGTCGAACGGGGGGCCGCCTACGCGACGGCCACCGGTGTCTACCTGTCCGTCCTCGACGTCCCCGGCTACGGCCTCCTCGCCCGACAGCCCCTCGAGTCCCTGCGGGCCGGGGCCCGGATCGAGGCCGACGAGGAGAAGCGGTCGCCGCTCGACTTCGTGCTGTGGAAGCGGGCCAAGCCGGGCGAGCCGAGCTGGGACGCGCCGTGGGGTGCGGGCCGGCCCGGCTGGCACACGGAGTGCGTGGTGATGTCGCTCGACCTGCTGGGGGAGGGGTTCGAACTCCACGGCGGCGGCCAGGACCTGATCTTCCCCCACCACGAGAACGAGCGCGCCCAGGCCGTGGCCGACGGAAAGGAGTTCGCCCGGCACTGGATGCACAACGGCTGGGTGACGGTCGGCGGGGAGAAGATGTCCAAGTCGCTCGGCAACTTCACCTCGCTGGCCGACCTGCTGGAGCGGAGCGACGCCCGGGCCTACCGGCTGCTCGTGCTCCGTTCCCACTACCGGTCGCCCATCGAGGTGACCCCCGAGACGATCGCCCAGGCCGAGGCCGGGCTGGCCCGTCTCGACGAACTGGCCCGTCGGTTCTCCCTCCCGGACCTGCTGGCGGACGGGCCGCCCACCGGCCCCGGGGCCGCCCCGGGCGTCGCCGACGCCGACGCCGTCGGCGCGTTCACGGCGGCCATGGACGACGATCTCGACACGCCGGCCGCCCTGGCCACCGTGTTCGATCTGGCCCGGCGGGCCAACGCCGCCGCCGACGCCGGGGACGCCGCGACCGCCGACCGGGCCGCCGGCACCGCCGCGCTGCTGGCCGCCGTGCTCGGGCTGGCGCTGCGCGGCGGTTCCGGGGACGAGGTGGACGGACCGACGGCGGATCTGGTTCGGGCCCGCGACGAGGCCCGGGCGGCGCGCGACTGGCCCCGGGCCGACGCGCTGCGCGACGAGCTCGAGGCCGCCGGGTGGGTCGTCGAGGACAGCGCCGGGGGGACCCGGATCCGACGGCGGTAGGGAGGGTCGGGCCCCGGCCCGGGGACGACGGGGGACGGACCCCGGGCGGCAGGGTCGGGAGGTGTCCGGGCACGGTCGTGAACACCGCGTGAACAGGCGCCGACGGGGCCGTTCGACCCGCGGAACCGGCTCGGACGACTGCTAGTTTCTCTGCAGTCGGAGCGCCTCCGCCGGTGGCGGGCACCGGCCCGTCCACCACGGCGGCCGGACCCGGGATGCCGGCGGTGCCTCCGTGGGCACCGTGCCGGTGAAGGAAAGGGGACGCCACCGTGGCTTCCGGAACTGTCAAGTGGTTCAATGCGGAGAAGGGCTTCGGCTTCATCTCCCAGCCGGACGGCGGCGCCGACGTGTTCGTGCACCACACCGCCATCCAGATGAGCGGCTTCCGTTCACTCGAGGAGGGCCAGGCCGTCGAATTCGACCTGCAGGAGGGCCCGAAGGGCCTGCAGGCGGTCGACGTGCGTCCCGTCTCCGCCTAGACCCGCCTCCCGACCCGGGTCCCGGCTCCCGACCGGGTGGCAACGGGTCGTCCCACGCCCCACCCCCGTCGCACGGCCCGGGCCGACGGTGGCCGGCGGCCGTCCGACCCCGTCTCCGGGCGGGGTGGTTGCCCGTTGCGCCCCACCACGGTTACTATTGAGTAACTACGAAAGGACCCGCCGGAACCCGGCATGCGTGCGGCCACAGCGTCGACACCGGTCGCGGCAGTGCTGAGGGGCCTTCGGGCCGGAACGGAGCAGTGCACGATGTCTGATTTCTCCCTGGACCTCGACGAGGACCAGCTGCAGCTCCAGAAGTGGGTCCACGACTTCTCGGAGAACGTCATCCGGCCCGCCGCCCACGAGTGGGACGAGCGGGAGGAGACGCCGTGGCCCATCATCCAGGAGGCCGCCAACATCGGCCTGTACTCGTTCGAGTTTATCGCCAACGCCTTCCTGGACAAGAGCGGCCTCCTCATGCCCATCGCCGCCGAGGAGCTGGCGTGGGGTGACGCCGGGATCGGACTCGCCATCCTGGGATCGACCCTCGGACTGGCCGGCATCGCCGGGAACGGCACCCCCGAGCAGCTCATGGAGTGGGGGCCCCAGTGCTTCGGCACCCCCGACAAGATCCAGCTGGCCGCGTTCGCCGTCTCCGAGCCCGACGCCGGGTCCGACGTCTCGTCGCTGCGCACCCGGGCCGTCTACGACGAGGCCAAGGACGAGTGGGTCATCAACGGGACCAAGACGTGGATCACCAACGGCGGCATCGCCGACATCCACGTGGTCGTGGCCTCGGTCGACCCCGAGCTCGGCTCGCGCGGCCAGGCCAGCTTCATCGTCCCCCCGAACACGCCCGGCATCTCCCAGGGGCAGAAGTTCCAGAAGATGGGCATCCGCGCCTCCCACACCGCCGAGGTCGTCCTCGACGACTGCCGGGTCCCGGGGCACTGCCTGCTCGGCGGCAAGGAGAAACTCGACGAGCGGCTGGCCCGGGCCCGCGAGGGCAAGCGGAGCGGTGGCCAGGCGGCGATGAAGACCTTCGAGGGATCCCGCCCGGCGGTCGGCGCCCAGGCGCTGGGCATCGCGCGGGCCGCCTACGAGTACTCGCTCGACTACGCCAAGGAGCGCAAGGCGTTCGGCCGTGCCATCATCGAGAACCAGTCGATCGCCTTCAAGCTGGCCGACATGAAGACCCGGATCGACGCCTCGCGGATGCTCGTGTGGCGTGCCTCCTGGATGGGCGCCAACGGCAAGGAGTTCACGTCGGGCGAGGGATCGATGTCCAAGCTCTACGCCGGCGAGACGGCGGTGTACGTGACCGAGGAGGCCATCCAGATCCTGGGCGGCTACGGCTACGTCCGCGAGTACCCGGTCGAGCGGTGGCACCGCGACTCGAAGATCTTCACCATCTTCGAGGGCACGTCCGAGATCCAGCGGCTGATCATCGCCCGGGCCATCTCCGGGGTGCATATCAAGTAGCTGAACTGGACTTTTCTATCCGACGCCCGACTGGCGCCCGGTCGAGTGTCGGATCTCAGAAACAGGTCCAGAGAGGCTCTTGTCCTACTTTGTCCTACTTTTTGGTAGCGTTTGCCCATGGCGACGATCCGCGAACGCAGCCCCGGAGTCTGGCAGGTCCGGGTCTTCACGGGTCGCAACAGCAGCGGTCGTCCGACCCAAGTGGCGGTCACCGTCCGGGGCGGCAAGCGCGAGGCGTTGCGTGAGGCCGCCCGGTTGGAGTCTGCGCCCCAACGGGGTGCCGAGGGCCGAACCGTGGCCGACGCACTGTCGGCCTGGCTCGAGCGCAACGAGGGTTCGTACACGCCGGCCAGCCTGCGCGACCAGACCGGTCGGGTCCGCCTGGTCACCGAGGACCAGATCGCCCGGACGCCGCTCGCCCGACTCGGTGTCGCCGAGGTGGACCGCTGGCTCACCCGGCTGCGGCGCTCCGGTTTGGGTGAGTCGGCGATCCGCAATCGCCTGACCGTGCTGCGTGCGGCGCTCCAGCAGGCCGTCGTGTGGGGTTGGATCACGTCGAATCCGGCCGCCCTGACCAGAGCGCCTGGAGTGAAGCGCTCGCCTCGAGGAGTGATGCGTCCCGACGACGCCATCGCCGTGATCAAAGCGGCCACTGACATCGATCCGATCGCTGGGTTGGCGCTCCGGATAGGAGCGGTGGCCGGAGCTCGTCGGGCCGAGATCGCCGCCCTCCGGTGGACCGATCTGGACGGCTCGGTGCTCACGATCGACTCGGCCATCACCGTCATCCGCGGCAGTGGCGAAGGGCCCAAGGCTCCGCAGCTGGTAGACACGCGGACCAAGACCGCCGAGCGGCACACGGTCACCCTGGACGCGGAGACGGTCCGCCTGTGGGGTGAGCTTCGATCCGAGCGCGAACCCTACGGTCCGTACGTCTTCAACATCGGCAGCGGACCGGCGAACCCTGATCGGATCGGGTGGTGGTGGCGGCGTGCCCGGGAGTCGGCGGGCATCGACAAGCACTGGCGCCTCCACGACCTGCGGCACTTTTCGGCGACCGTGGCGATTGCCGGAGGCCACGACGTGCGATCCGTCGCCCATCGCCTGGGTCATGCAGACCCGGCGATGACGCTGCGGGTCTACGCCCATGCGGTCGAGGCCGCCGATCAGGGCATCGCCGAGCTGATGGGGAGCGTCCTCGACGGTGACCCCGGAAGCACCGGGGTCGCCACCTGAGGATGCGCCGCAACGCCCACTCTCAGCGAACGTGGTGGCACGGCTGACGTCGTACTTCACGCTTCGCCCTGGAATTCCGGCGCGACACATTGCAGACGATGGATCGGCTCCGGGTCAGGAACCGATCGTCACCATCGCCCGCAGGGCGTCGGCCGGGACCCGCAGCAGGCGGTCGCCGACTCGGATGCACGGGATGCCCTCGGCACCGCCGGTCGCCTCGAATCGGCGGGCCAGGTCGTACGCCGCCGATCGGCCGATCCGGAGGATCCTCGCCGCTTCCGGGATGGTGAGCAGCTCGACATGGTGGACGGGGCCACCATGCGTCGACGATGCAGCGGCATCGACCTCGGGGCCTTGGTCCTGACTTCTGGTCATGGTCATCTCCTCGAACAACGCTGGTCCGTCGCGTCTTGTGATCGCTTCCCGTCCGGCGGCAAGCGAGTTGTGCTCATACGACGTAGGGGCGGTCCCTTCGTACCGGTTCATTCTCCGAACGCACGTCACCCTCAGCGTCACCCTTGGATTGGTCCGGCCAGTGGGTGACCTCCGATCCGACGTCATCCTGATGCCACCGAACGTCACCTTGGGCCCGAACAACGTCACCCTGTCCTGATCGGCCGGCCACCGAACGTCACCTTGGACGTCACCCTCCCTGGTGAAGAGGATGTTCGCCAGAGGGGCAGCCGGATCGTGACGATCTCTTCTGCGAATGAGGTGGGACGGTGTGCGAGCGCCGCCGCCCGATGTCATCGGTCGCTGCAGGGTGGCCCCCCGGTAGCGGTGGGTTTCGCCGTCGCTTCGCCCAGCTCGGCTCCATCACCGGTCTCCGCTCCTTGCTCGGCCCGAGGCAGCCTTTTGACGTCCAGACGGTGGCCCTGGTGACCGGTTCACCCATCGGAGCAGGGCGTGGCCTCGGTCCGCAGTGGAACAGCGGCGATCAAGAGGCGCCCAGGCGGGCGTCGAGCCCGCCCTGGCCGCGGCAAGGCACATGCGGATCGGTGCCACGAGCCCTGGGCGATCAATTCCACACATCTGCACTTGGCTGAGTGCGGCCGCCCTTCGGGCGGGAATCGGCCGCCTCCGGCTCGCAAAGGCCCTGGTAGTCGGCCCGGAGCGCCCAGGGTGACGTTGAGGGTGACGTCGTTCCGGACGATTCGACCATGGACCGGTCACCTGACGCCCCCTTTCGGAGGCAGCGATGCTGTCGATAGGGCGGCTCGGTG
>Ga0080006_1164111_pt1 | contig 56689 bp, 53 predicted proteins | sample RS3BMetagenome_FD_69209 | JGI IMG/M metagenome (GOLD analysis project Ga0080006, IMG submission 69209) | Ferric oxide microbial mat and aquatic microbial communities from Rainbow Spring, Yellowstone National Park, USA - RS3B (SPADES... ...
GTCCGTCATCTCGGGCGGGATGTTCAGGTCGACGAACAGGTACCGCGGGGGGACGCCGGAGACGGCTACGTCGCTCGCGAGTATGTGTATGGCGAACCACGCGCTGCGCTCCCATCCGTACCGCGGGACGACGCCACCGACGGGATCGACCTCGACTATCAGGTCGAAGTCCCCGAGCCTCAAGACCCCGAAGTCGACGCCGAACGCTGGCCCCAGCACGACGGACCCGTCGCGCGCGCCGAGGTTCCTGTAGATCACGTCCTCGAAGAACCTCCTGCCCACCTTGCCCAGCTGCGGCACGTGGTCGCGTGGCCGGAACCCTATTTAAGCGTAATGTGGAGTCGGAGGTCGCTGGACAGGTTGATGAATATGCCATTCGTGTACTGCAACGGGCCCAGGTCCCAGGAGGGGATGGGGCGCGTGCCGTCGGAGGTGATCCCCCTTATCTGACCAACATCGGCCGTCCTGATCCAAACGCTAAAATACAGCTGCGTCACGTCGGCGGACAATGCCCAAGGTCCGCATACACGTCCACGCGTTCGAGGGCCGCAACTCCATGGTCATCTGGCTCGGGGGGAGGCCCGTCCTGGTGGCGAAGGACGGTGACCGGTTCTACGGCATGGACGCGGTGTGCGCCCACATGGGATGCGCGCTGCTCTCCGAGGCCCGGGGGACGACCGCCATCTGTCCGGCGCACGGCGCCAAGTACGACATGAGGACCGGTCAGATTGTGGAGCCCCCGCAGATCAAGTCCGAGGTCCCGTGCGAGCAGGAGGAGATCAGGGTCCCCCTCAGGACCTACGGGGTGACGGTGGGGCCGGACGGGCTCCTCAACGTATCCCCCTCGTGAAGCGTCGTCGGCCCCGCGCGCACCATCGCGTATTTTTCTCACTTAGGAGTTTGGCGTCGGAATCCCCCTTCCGCTGGGGAGGATCTTCCGCCCCGATCTTCCCAAACGGTTATAGCTGATCCGCGCGTCCGCCTCCCGTGTCCGCCGCGCGTCCGCTTCCCCTCAGACTGACGGTCGGCCCCCTGATGTCCAACGCCTATCTCCTGTGCGACGGCCCCGAGTGCATCATAGTGGACCCCGGGGGAGATCCCGACGTGATCATCCGGGCCGTCCGGGGCAGGGCGGTCCGGTTCGTGATCGCCACCCACATGCACTTCGACCACGTCTGGGCCGCCAGGGATCTGGTGGAGAGGACCGGCGCCGGGTTCCTCGTGCACCGGCTGGACTGGCTGGCCAGGGACCGGCTCCTCTCGATGGCCGAGGAGCTGGGTTTCAGATCCCCGGATCCCCCGGACTCGGCCACGTTCGTGGAGGACGGGCAGGAGGTCCGGCGCGGGCTCAGGGTCATGCACGCGCCCGGCCACACGCCGGGCTCGATATGCCTGATAGGCGACGGGTTCATCCTGACGGGGGACGCGCTTTTCCTGGGGTCGGTCGGGAGGACGGACATACCGCTTTCCGACCCGGCCGCCCTGAAATCCTCCATCTGCAGGATATACCGCGAGGTCCCCCCGGACTACGAGGTACTCCCGGGCCACGGCCCGCCGACGACCGTCGGCGCGGAGGCCGCGGGCAACCCGTTCGTGGACGCCGCGTCGTGCACGGATTCCGGCCATCGGTCGACGAGGGCGATCGAGTAGCCGTCGTAGGACCTCACCTCCCTGCAGCCGACTTCGATGGACGCGTCGAGCCTCCTGACCTGCGTGACCAGCGAGTGGTACTCGCCGGCCTCCCCTATCGGGCTTATCCCCATCCTCCTCGCGTCCGCGCGGAACGCGTCGAGCCCGTCGCGGCCGACGCGCCTGCACACGAGCTCCCGGGCCCTCTCCTCCGCCCCTATCACCATGAACGACGTTTCCTCCAGTTCCCCCTCGAGGATCCCGTCCTGGTCCAGCCCCCAGAGCGGCTCCGAGAGCTCCGCGCCCGCCTCCGCCGCCATCGCCTCCATGTACTTCAGGTGGTCCTCCACCCCCTGGTCGCCCGCCACTATCCGGGAGACGCCGAGCGACCTCATGAGCGCCGCCTCCTCGGCCATCTCCCTTCCCCTGTGGACCCTGAGGACCACCATCGGGACCGACATGGCGCCCGCCAGCTCCACTGCCTTCGAGATGTTGATCAGGTGCGGCGACGGCCTCGGGAACTCGTACACGAACGTGACGAACAGGTCGACCGGCCACTCCAGCAGCGCGGCGTAAACGGAATCCTTCCCGCCCGAGAACAGCGCGGCCCTCAATGTCATCCCGATCGCGCATGTCCCGACTTGTTTTTATTTAACTCGTGCCCATCCACCGCGATGCCTGAATCCGCTTACGGAATATATCGCATTCCTATAGAACGCGTGAACGGGAACTCCTACCTGGTCGCCAGGGGCGACGAGGTGATCGTCGTGGACACCGGGATCCCCGGGAACGCCGAGAGGATAATCGGGGAGGTCGGGGCGCTGGGGCCCGGGAGGAGGATCTCCGCGATAATACTCACCCACTATCACATAGATCACTCGGGCTCGGCGGCGGATATCAGGGCCGCGACCGGCGCCAAGGTGTACGTCCACGAGGCCGACGCGCCGTTCGTGAGCGGCGAGCAGAGGCCGCCGCTTCCCCCGACGGTCCCGAAGGAGACGCTGGACGCGTACTCCTGGATGAAGCCCGTGCGGCCCGACGCGATCCTGAGGGATGGGGACGTCGTTTTCGGGTTCCGCGTCGTCCACGTCCCGGGCCACACCCCGGGGTCCATAGCGCTCCACGACGGCAGGTCCCTGTTCGCCGGGGACAACCTGAACGTGAGGGACGGATCCATAGGGGGATCGCCGGCGCCCTACGACTGGGACAACTCGAGGGCAAAGGAGAGCCTCAGGAGGCTCCTGGGCCTGGAGTTCGACGTCCTGCTCCCGGGCCACGGCCCGCCGGTGATCGGGGACGCGTCCGCGAAGGCCAGGAAGGCCCTCGGTATCTGATCGGCCGAGTGCGCCGTAAACACGTACGTGTATATCGACAATGTTATATGCACCTGGTCCTCATCAGGGCGAGCTATGTCGTACATGGTGATAGGGGGCACGGGGTTCATAGGCTCGCACCTCGTCAGGACCCTCGCGGGGAAGGGATACGACGTGGTCACCTTCAGCCCCTCGGGGAACACGGCCAGGCTGGGAGACGTCGCGCGCCGCGTCAGGGTGGAGAGGGGGTCCATAGTGGAGCTCCCCGACATCCTCCACGCCATCAAGGGGCACTCGGTCAGGAGGATAGCCTACCTGGCGGCGGAGTCCCCTCCCTGGACACCGCTGAACGCCACGAGGACGATGATCCTGGGGTTCCTGAACGTCCTGGAGGCATCCAGGATAATGGACATCGAGAGGCTCGTCTGGGCCAGCTCCTATTCGCAGATAGGGCCCCCCGAGCTCTACCGCGGGAGGGTGGACGAGGACTCGCCGGTGAGGCCCATGGATCCTCACGGCGTCAGCTACGTGGCCAACGAGCTCGCGGCCGACTTCTACGGCGAGAACTACGGGCTGGACGTCCTGGGGATGAGGCTGGGTCTGGTGTTCGGCCCCGGGAGGGACCGCAGGAACTTCATGGACGTGCTCGTGGACCTGTTCGAGGGAGCAGCGTCCGGGAAACCGGTCAGGGTCCCGGGCGGCGACAGCGTCTGGGTCCTGCAGTACGTCAAGGAGTCGGCGAACGCCATGGCGTTCGGCATGGACGTGGACCGCCACCACAGGAGGGCCTACAACACGTGCGACGAGGCGCTGAGCCTTCGCCAGCTGGCCGACATTGTGAGGGAGCTCGTCCCGGGCGCGAGGATAGAGGTGGAGCCGGGCGGCAGGACCGTGAGGGCGCCGGTCGACGCCGGGAGGATACGCGAGGAGCTGGGGTACAGGCCCAGGTACACGGTGAGGGACGGCGCGATCGATTACCTGATGGAACTCGGCGCGATCCGGCCCGGGGCGGGGGGCGCGCGTTAGATGGACCCCGGATCGATCGCGGACGCCCTCGCCTCGATAGTGGGCAAGGGGAACGTCGTGGACGACGGGGAGGAGCTGAGGCGCTACGCCAGGGACGCGAGCCCCTTCGTCGGCCACGTGCCCGCGGCGGCCGTGAGGCCGGGAAGCGTCGAGGAGGTCCAGTCCATAGTCAGGTGGGCGAACTCGACCGGGACCCCCCTCTACGTCAGGAGCTGCGGCATGAGCCTCTGGGGCGCGGTCCCGATGCGCCCGGACTCCGTCGTCGTCGACATGAGGAGGATGAACAGGATAATCGAGGTGGACGAGGCATCGCTGAGCGTCAGGGTCGAGCCCGGGGTGACCTTCAGGGAACTGGAGGGGGAGCTCGCCAAGCGCGGCCTGGGGATCCTTGTGGAGCCGGAGAACATCTACGGGTGCGTGGGTGGGAACTTCTCCAGCCACGGGAGCGGATGGGGCACGGGGCCGAACGTCGCCAACCAGGCCGACGCGGTCCTGGGCCTCAGGGTGGTGCTCCCCGACGGCGCCCTCCTCACCACGGGGTCCATGGCGAGTCCCTGGTCGAATCATCAGTTCTACCGCTACTCGCTCGCGAACGACCTCACGGGGCTCTTCGCGGGGTCGGAGGGGACCCTGGGCGTAATCGTGGAGCTCGCGCTCAGGGTGGAGGAGGCCCCCGGGGGAATAGGCCTCGCTGTCTACACATTCAAGGACCTGGGGGAGGCGTCGCGCGCCCTCTACAGGATCAGGAGGGCCCGGATATCCACCATCTACGCTTACCTCGCCGCCGGGTGGACGCTCGACATATTGTACCCGGACAGGGCGCCCTGGGACCACAGGCTCAGGGTCATAGTCGCGGCCCCCACCCGGGAGCAGGCCGACATCGAGATGGGGAGGCTGAGGGATGCCGTCGGGCCGGGCGGGGAGTACCAGGGGCCGGCGGAGACGGAGAGGCTCCTGAGGGAGAAGGACGCGTGGGTGAGGGAGTTCGCGTACAGGGCCGGGATGCGCGCGGCGCTCATAGTCCACGTCCCCCTGGGGTCGCTGGGCCACTACCTGGAGGTCTTCAGGTCCCTCGCGTCCCACGTGAGCGATGCCTACGGGCTCAGGATGGGGCTCGGCGGCTTCCTCACGGACAGGAGCTTCGTCTCGGTGCTCGCCATCTACTTCGACCCGAAGAGCGAGGATTCCCGCTCGAGGGCGATAGCCGCCTGGAACGACGTCAAGGTCAGGGCGCTCGAGTCGGGCGCGGTCCCCTATCGCATAGGGGGGATCTGGGGCGATCAGATGCCGAGGATGGGCGAGTACTACGAGGTGCTCAGGAGGCTGAAGTCCACGCTCGACCCGAGGGGGATAATGTCCCCCGGGATACTGGGGCTCTGAGCCGACCCGTCGGTTCCCTCGATCGCCTTATAAACAACCCCTTTAGCATGATGCTAAGAAATGGAGGAATTGTCTAAATCAGTATCGGGCGCCGCGGGGAATCCGGCCGGCCGCAACCCGTCGGCGCACGGCGGGGGCTGGACCCCGTGGCTGTCGATCCCCGTTTCAGATCCGGGTGATGGGCGTTGGAGCTCGCGCAGCTGCTGAGCCTCAGCGGGATGGGCCTCGCCGGCCTCCTTCTTCTATCGTACATACTGGGCCTGCTGCACGGGGCGACGCCGGACGAGCACACGTGGCCCATAACCTTCTCCTACTCGGTGGGGACCTTCTCAACGAGGGGAGGGGCGAAGGCCGGCCTCGTCTTCTCGTCGGGATTCACGCTGCAGCGCGCCGTACTGACCGAGCTCGCGTACTTCGCGCTCGCCTCGATACTGGAGACGGCGCTCGCGTTCGGCCTCGTCTACATCGTCGTCGGGATCGTCATGGCGACCGCGGGCATCTACATAGCCAGCAGGGGAAAGTACCTCCACTGGCACTACATAGAGGAGAAGCTGGGCGTCGCCCTGGGGATCCACAGGAGGGGGAGCGCCGCCCAGAGGAAGGAGTTCGAGCACGAGGTGAACCCCGTGTTCTCCGAGGCCGGGGACCTCACGAGGCCCGTGCCGGTGAAGCTCGCGTTCCTGCACGGCCTGGTCGCCGGATGGGGTATAGGCGCGTACGCGCTCATACTCATGACCGTGGTGGCGCCCGCGATGCCGGGCCCCCTCCTCGCGTGGATACCCGGGGCGCTCTTCGGGGTCGGCACGATGACCATGCAGATAATATGGGGCGCCGGATTCGCGCGGTGGCTGACGTCCATGAAGCACCTGAGCCGGGAGGGAGTAGCGCTCGTGGGCAAGACCATAACGTACTACGTCCTGACGTACGGCGGCATCGTGTTCGCCGCGGCGGGCGCGCTCGTGATAGCGTTCCCATCGGTGCTCAACCTGTCGCTGCCCACCGGTATAGGCATCCCCAACCTGGACGCGATAGACATAGGGTTTATACTGGTCATAGTGACGGTCGCGGCCCTGGGATTCGCCGGGTACCGGATGGGGGTCAGGAGGGCGCGTTCCCTCGGCCTCGTGTCGCCGGGCGAATGATATCGATAACGATATCGGAACAGACGTAAAGCGTATATTCCCATGGACCTCGAGGCCCATGCCATGAGGCGCAGTGCGATCGTGGCCCTGATACTCGCATCCCTCATCGTCGCGGTGCCCGTGCAGATGGTCGCCGCGTCCGCCGGGTCCCTGGTGGTGTCCGGCTCCACATGGGGATCGCAGGGATCCCCCATGGCCACCGAGCCGGGCTCCACGTACGTCCCCTACACCGTGTACCTTACCAACGCGGGACAGTACCCGGCGGAGAACGCCTCCATAGGGCTGTATCCGGCGTATCCGATCAACTTCTCGCCCGGCGCCGCGCGGACGATCAATTTCACCTACATACCCCCGGGGGCCACGGTCCCCGCGGTCTTCTACCTGAACGTGGCGTCCGGCGCATCCGACGGCGTCTACAACATCTCCGCGTTCGTCAACTACACGGTCGTCTCGTACGCGGGCTCCACGGTCTACAACTACACGCAGTACCTGCAGGCGCCGGTCACCCTCTACGCGAAGCCCGTCGCGTACGCCTCCTACTGGGGCTCCCAGTCCTCGCCGGTCGCGGCCTATCCGGGAATGCAGCACTCCTCGCTCACGGTCGTCGTGGGGAACTCGGGGACCGGTCCGGCTTACAACGCCACGGTGTCCATCTCCGCCTCCGGCCCCATAGAGCTGGTGACCGATAACCTGAGCGTCGGCACGATCCCGCCCGGCTCGCAGGTGCCGGTCTCGTTCGTGGCCGGGGTCTCCCCCAGCGCCGCGACCGGGGAATATCCGGTCAACGTGACGATCCACTACAACGACGGCCTGAGCACGTCGAGCATCGTCTACGTCCCCGTCTCCCTGGCGCCCGCGGTGTCCATCCAGGGGTACGGGCTGACACAGGGCAAGGCCTTCCCGGGCGACGACGACGTCGCGCTCCAGATCTACCTCGTGAACACGGGGAACACGACCGCGCAGGACGTCGCCGCGAGCGTTTCGCTGCCCGGCCCGCTCGAGCCGGCCTATCCGGGATCCACCCAGGAGGTCGTCGGGATGCTGCCCCCAGGCCAGCCGGTCCCGCTGACCTTCAGGTTCGACGTCCCCGAAGGCGCCTCCTCCCCGGAGGACCTCTACGTCCCGCTGAACGTCACGTACGAGGGCGGCAGCGCTTACTTCCTGATACCCGTCCGCGTGAGCCCGCTCGCCAACTTCACGGCGGAGCCCTACTCAGTGCCCTCGCTCCCGCAGGGCGCGTCGAACGTCAAGGTCTCGTACACGATAGCGAACGCCGGGAACGCCACCGCGAAGTTCGTATCTGCGCAGCTCGTGCTGCCGAACGGGCTCTCGGGGAACGCCTTCACCTACGTCGGGGATCTATCGCCCGGGGCGAACGGCCTCGCGACGTTCAGCCTCGACGTGTCCTCCGGCGCGCCCGTCGGCAACTACTCGGCCATACTGGAGCTCACGTGGACCCAGTCCAACGCGCCCGGGAGGCAGTTCACCCAGGAGATACCGGTGACGTTCCACGTCGCCGAGGGGCCCGTCCAGCTGATCGAGTCGTGGTTCGCGTCGTCCGCGGGGATCACCGCCATAGCCGTGGTGATCGTCGTGGTGGTCGCGGCGCTGGCCATCGCCCTCGTCAGGGCGAGGCGGTCCAGATGAGCTACGCGATAGAGACCGAGAACCTGACGAAGGCGTTCAACGGATTCGTGGCCGTGAACGGCGTCTCGATAAAGGTCAGGAGGGGCATCGTATTCGGGCTCCTGGGCCCGAACGGCGCCGGCAAGAGCACGCTGCTCAGGATGGTGTGCACGCTCCTGAAGCCCACCTCCGGCAGGGCCCGCGTCGAGGGATTCGACGTGGAGAGGGAGCCGGACGACGTCAGGAAGGTGATAGGGGTGGTCCAGGAGAAGCTCCTCCTCTACCCGGTGCTCACGGCCAGGGAGAACATGGAGCTCTTCGGGAGGCTCTACGGGGTCGACGAGGACGAGATGAGGCACAAGGTGAGGGACCTCCTGGAGGAGGTGAAGCTGTGGGGGTTCCGCGACAGGGCAGTGGGGACGTTCTCCTCAGGGATGAGGCAGAGGCTTAACATAGTGAGGGCGCTCATCCACGACCCACGGGTCATAATACTGGACGAGCCCACGAACGCGCTGGACCCCCAGAGCGTGCGCTGGGTCAGGGACTACGTGAAGGGGTTGAAGGAGAGGGGGCTCACGGTCGTGGTCACCACGCACGACATGCACGAGGCCGAGGAGCTGTCGGAGGAGCTCGCCATAATGGACAGGGGACAGGTCCTCGACGTGGGCCCGGTGAACGAGCTCAAGTCCAAGTACCACGCCTCGACCGTGGAGGATGTGTTCCTGGAGCTCACCGGGAGGGAGCTCAGGGACGAGCTCTCCGGGAGGATAAGCGGGAGGGGGTGGAGGTAATGTCGCTCGGGTCCGGGATCCGCCACACGCTCCTGATAGCGAAGAAGGACCTCACGGAGTTCTACAGGGTGAAGCCCAGGCTCGTGACCATGATACTCTTCCCGATAATACTGATGCTGCTCTTCGGCTACATGTTCCCGTCGAGCGGATCGGTGAACCACATACCGATAGCCGTGGTCGTGCAGGACCAGAGCCCCCAGGGGCTGGCCATCGCGCAGAGGTTCACCTACCTGGCGCAGTCGTCCGGGCTCCTCGACGTGGAGACCACTGACTCCGTGAGCTGGGCCCAGCAGCAGCTCGTTATGAACAACGTCTACGCCGTAGTGATATTCCCCCGGGGACTGGGCACGCAGCTGTCGTCCGGAGGTGGGACCGTGGAGGTGATACTCGACCAGCTCAACCCGACCCTGGACAGCGCCGTGAGGGGCGAGATAGCGCAGATATTCTCGCAGATGGACGCCCCGGCGCAGATCTCCGCGGGATTCCCGGCCTCCCCGGGGACGCTCGACGTGGTCTTCCAGGGGCTGATACCCGGGGCCACGGGCAGCTTCGAGTTCCTCGCGCCCGGCATGATAGCGATGACCGCGATAATAGGCGGGCTGTCGGGGCTCGCCATGACGTTCTCCAGGGAGAGGGAGCTGGGGACGCTCGACGGGCTCCTCATGGCCCCCATATCCAGGCTATCGATCCTGTTCGGGAAGGGCACCGCGCAGATAGTCAGGGGCGCCATAAGCAGCGTGATAGTGTTCGTGATATCTGTCATCCTCTTCGACGTCAAGGTCTACGGCAATCCCCTGCTGATGATACTCGTGCTCCTCGAGGGGATACTCGCGTTCACCGGGATGGGCATGCTGTTCACGAGCTTCGTGAGCGACCAGGAGTCGGCGCAGCTGATCATGCTGATGATACAGTTCCCGATGATATTCCTGAGCGGCGCGCTCTTCCCGCTGCTCCAGCTGCCGTGGTGGCTCAGGATGATATCGTACATACTGCCCCTCACATACGTGGTCTCCGCCTTCAGGGCCGAGATGGTGCTGAACGCCCCCTTCTCCGCCATAGCGCCCCAGGTCTACGGGCTGGCGATATTCACGGTCGTGGTCTTCGCGCTCGCCGTGCCGCTCTTCCAGCGCGCGGTCACCAGGTGAGCGCGGGCCCCCCGCTCATTTCAGGATCTCGAGTATCCGGCGCAGGTCCTCCACGCAGCGTCCCCGGGCCCGTCCCCCGCAGCCGTTCCTGTCCACCAGGTACGCGTTCACCCCCGCGTCGAGCGCTGCCCTCAGGTCCCTCTCCGGGTCGTCCCCCACGTGCAGGATCTCCCCGGGCTCGACCTCCAGGACGGCGGCCGCCCTCCTGTAGAACTTCGCGTTCTTCCTCGGGATTCCGAAGTCGGAGACGCACGAGAGTATCGCGCTGAACCTGATCCCGGTGACCTCCTCGTAGACCTCCGCGAACACCCGCGCGCTGTTGGTCGCTGCCACCACGCGATATCCGTCGCCCAGGCCCCTCAGTAGGGCCTTCGCGTCCGGGTAGAGCCTTATCCACCCGGCGTTCTCCAATATCAGGGAGCGCGGGTCGGCGTCTATCCCGAACCTGTTCAGCCAGTACTCGGGCAGGTACCACCTGAGGTCCCGGGGGCCGACCTCGTTGTACGCGCCGTGGACGATGCGCATCGCCTCCTCGAGCGGTATGCCCTTCGCGCGCGCGTAAAGCCCGGGCATGAACTCCATCCAGAAGCGCTCGGCGAACCCCCTGTCCACGACGGTGCCGTCGAGGTCCACCGAGAGAACCCTGATGCCGCTGGACCCGGTGGAATCGCCCATAACCCTCAAATGGTCGGGCTCCTTTTTAAACATCGGGAATGTGGAACGCCCACCCGGGACCGTGCGACGCGGTGAACCTTAAGAAACCCTTAAAAATAGAATAAACTAATCACCCATCATGGAATCGCACATGCATTCACATTCACGTGGACATTGGGGAGGCCGCTGGGGCGGCGCCCTCGATCCGTTGCCGATCCTGGAGCGCGCCGGGCTGAGGCCCGGGACGTCGCTGCTCGATCTGGGCTCCGGCGCCGGCAGGTTCTCAATACCCGCCGCCGGCGTGGCGTCGAGGGTCCACGCTATCGACATATCGGAGGACGCGGTGAGATCGCTCCTGGAGGAGGCTTCGAGGCTGGGCCTGGGGAACCTGACCGCTTCCGTCGGCGACGCCGCGGACGACCTTGGATTCTATGGCGAGTTCGACATGGTGCTGCTCGCCAACGTCCTCCACGGCTTCGTGATCGCCGGCACCGCGGATCGCGTGCTGGAGAACGCGAGGAGGGCCCTCCGGCCGGGCGGCCGCGTCCTCGTGCTGGAATTCAAGAAGGACTCGCCATCGCCCCCCGGGCCTCCGTCCTCCATGAGGATCCGGGAGGAGGACCTCATCGAGATCGCGTCCCGCCACGGCCTCGAGCCCGTCGATCGCTTCGAAGCGGGCCCCTATCACTACGCAGTGGTGTTTCAGCGGAAATCGTGAGTTATCCCTTCGGAGCCGGATCCGCCGCCGTCATCCGCGACGTGGAGGGGCGCCGCCCGACGAGCCGACGGGAGATCCATCGCGGTGGCGGCTCCGCGAAATACGCGCTGCCCCTTCACGCCCCGAGCTCGTCCCGCGTTCCATCGGAGTAATGGCTGACGGCTCCCCCGTCCCCGACGTACGTCCCGCAGAACCTGCAGAATCCCCCCTCCATGCATGAGCCGCACGTGGGACACGTCCTGCGCGGATCCGAACACCTCCCCGGCCTCTCGATGCACATCCCCTCCATCGCCCTGTACAGGTGGACGTGCGCCCTCGACGGGAATTTTATCCCGGTCGCCCTGTAGAGTTCGACCGCGTCGCGGAGCTCCACCCCCGATGACCAGCGCGCGATCAGCCCCGTCGCGCCGGATCCGTCCGTTATGGGGACCTTCTCCCTCCACGCTATATTCCCCAGCCCCCGCCTCCCTAGGTACCTCCTCATCAGCAACTTCCCGTATCTGCGCCCGTCGACGTCGCCGATCTTGCATTCGAGGGGGGTCTCCAGCGCTATCCTCCTGGCGTCGTCGGTGTAGAGCGGGAGCTCCACGCCTATTCCCAGAGCGAACCCCAGGTCCCTGGACGCGAACCTGGATCCCGTGAGGACCCTGGAGTACCACCTGTCCACGCCGCGCTGGTCGTAGCCGAGGAGGAACGGATAACCCAGGAAGAGCTCGTCTCCCCCGTCCCCCGTCGCGGCGCATCCGCACCCCCCGTCGCGCGCGGCCCTCAGCCCCAGGCACGCTGCGGTATCGGCGGCTATCTCCACCGGATCGATGGATCTCGTGACCGAGATGGCTTTCCGCTCGCATTCCTCCACCGGATCCCGGTCGACCGGTGCCCTGAGCAGTTCCAGCCCCAGCGCGTCGGCCGCGCCCGCCGCGAATTTCGCGTCGGCCCCGCCCGGCAGCTCCACCGTGATCAGCCTGGGCCTGATGCCCGCCTCGACGGCCGCGGCGGCCACGAACGCGGTATCTATCCCCCCGGAGAAGAGCACGCAGTCGCATCCCCTGTCGCGAACGAGCGCCGCGACTGATGCGGCGAGCTCGTCCCCGAAGACGTCGCAGTTCACGCGGAGGGAACGGGTCGGAAGGTATTTATACCGTATGGATGGATAGTCCATCCAATGAGAAGGAAGGCAATATCATCAGTCGCAGTCTCGCTGATAATAGTCGCCGTGGTGGTCGCATCATCCGCGGCGTACATCGGGTATCAGTTGAACGCCTATTCCGCCCAGGTCTCGGAGCTCTATTCGGCCGTCAGCTCGCTGAACAGGACGGCGGCATCGCAGGCCTCCGCCATAAGCTCGATCGCGTCGCAGCAGCAGTCCATCCAGGCGCAGCTGAGCTCGCTGGAGAACTCGATGAAGTTCCCCGCCTCCGCTGTCGACGCCACGGGCCAGCAGATAGTGGTCTACTCCATGCCGACCAGGGTGGTGTCGCTGATGCCGAGCGACACCGCGATCCTCTTCGCGGTCGGCGCCGGCCCGCAGGTGGTCGGGGTCGACGAGTACTCAAACTGGCCCCCGTACCTGTCAGCGCTCGAGGCGAACGGAACCGTGAAGGACGTCGGGAGCGGCTGGTATCCGGACCCGGAGGTGATACTCTCCGCGAGGCCCGACATAGTCTTCGGCGTTTCCAGCGTCCCGAGCAACTACGCGCTCAAGCAGCAGTTCGCCGCCTACGGCATCCCCGTGGTCCTCCTCCCCGATAACACGATAGAGGACGTCCTGCAGAGCATCTACACCGCCGGGAGGCTCACGGGCCACACCGGGACGGCGCAGCTGCTGGCCGAGAACGTGACCGCCGAGCTTTCGTACGCGGAGGACAGCACTGTTGGGCTCAACAGGACGTCCGCCGCGCTCATAGTGTGGCCCTCGCCGATCTGGGTGGCCGGTAACGGCACCTGGGAGGACCAGATGATCACCGCCGCCGGCGGGTCCAACGTCTTCTCGAACGTCAGCGGATGGGAGCCGGTCGACCCGGAGGCGCTGCTGGCGGCCAGGCCCCAGGTGATAATATACACCGCGGGGCACGGCCAGTTCAACTACACGGAGTTCATGTCCACGCTGCACCAGGAGCTGGGGCCGGCCGCCGACAGCGTCCCGGCCATAGCGAACGGCCGCGTCTACGCGGTGACGGGCGAGTACAACGACTGGCTCACGGAGCCGGGGCCGTTCGTCGGGGAGGGCGCCATACTGCTCTCGGTGCTACTGCAGCCAGGGGCCTACGGCATGAACTACACGTCGATACCCCACGTGGTGTCCCCCGAGACTTTGAAGCTGCCGGTCCCCGCGTCGGTGCCCGTAATAAGCACCCCGCAGTACGCGCCGGTCGTGAGCTCCCCATGAAGGGCGGCGTCCTGCACCTGCTCCTTCCGCTATTTTTCGCGCTCTCGGTGTTCCTGGGCCCATACGGGTTCATCGATCCCTTCTCCCACGGGCTGGGGGCGTTCGTCATCGAGCTGAGGCTCCTCAGGGCCCTCGCGGCGTCGCTCGTCGGGGTGGCGCTCGCCGCCTCCGGTTCCGGGCTGCAGGCCCTCCTCAGGAACCCCCTCGCCGATCCCTACATACTGGGCGTCTCGTCGGGCGCGGCCCTCGGGGTGCTCGCGGCGATCGCCGCCGGCATGATCTGGCCGCTGGAGATCTCGCTCGCGGCCCTCCTGGGGGGCCTCGCGGCCCTCGCGCTCGTCATGGCGGTCTCGTCCGCGCTCGGCCTGACGAGCATCTCCATGGTGCTCGTGGGCGTCGCGGCCTCCTACGCGCTGAGCTCCATCGACATGATAATCATGATGGACCTGGGCCCGGCCGTCCAGGGATCGCTGGCGTGGCTCTTCGGGACCGTCGCGTACGCGCTCTGGAACGAGCTGGCCTACGCCGCGCCCCTGATGGCCGCGGGCGCGATATGGATATTCCTGAGGGCCGGCCACCTGGAATCGCTGATGCTGGGCGACGACGTCGCGGAGTCCATGGGCGTCAGGACCCGCAGGCTGAGGATCGAGGTCGCGGTGGCATCGGCCCTCTCCACGTCAGCCGCGGTCGCGGTGGCGGGGCCCGTCGGATTCGTGGGGCTCGTGGCCCCGTGGCTCGCCAGGCTGGGATCCGGCGGCGCCTTCCGCAGGACCTATCCCCTTTCGCTCTCGCTCGGCGCGGCCCTCACCGTCGCGGCGGACCTGGCATCCAGGTTCGTGGAGCCCGGGGGGATGGCCCCCCTGACGTCCATAACCGCGCTCATGGGAGCGCCCGTGCTCATCTACCTGCTGGGCAGGTGGAGGCGTTGAGCTTGAACCGGCGCTGGAATCCGATCCTCGTCGCCAGGTCGCTGGACCTCGCCTACGGGAGCCGCAAGGTCATCGAGCACCTGGATCTGGAGGCGTATTCCGGCGAGGTCCTGGCGATAGTCGGCCCGAACGGCGCCGGCAAGACCACGCTGATGAGGGCCATCTCCGGGTCCGTGGAGGTCGGCGGCGGCGAGCTCGCGTGCTGCGGGAGGAGCGTATCCGGCGGGAGGCTCGACGTGGGGGACCTGATATCGTACGCTCCGGCGTATCCGGACGTCGATCCGTGGCTGAGCGCCATGGACATAGTGATGTCCTACAGGATGGGCCCCCGCAGGCCGTGGGCCAGCCCGTCCCCGGGCGACGTGGCGGCCGCCCGTGCGACGATGGATCGCATGGGGATAGCGGCGCTGGGCCGCAGGAGGGCCGCGGAGCTGAGCGACGGCGAGAGGAAGATGGTGATGCTGGCCGCCGCCCTCTCCAGGCGCCCGGAGGTGCTCCTCCTGGACGAGCCCCTGGCGAACCTCGACCTCAGGAACCAGTCCATAGCCATGGCCGCCATCAGGGCGGAGGCCGGGAGGGGGGCGCTGGTCATCGCGGCGTCCCACGAGCTGCACCTCCTGGGGCTCTACGCCGATCGCGTCCTCGTGCTGGCCGGCGGAAGGGCCGTGGCCGTGGGCCCCGTCGACTCGATTCTGAGGGAGGACCTCCTTGAGAGCGCCTACGGCGTGTCCCTGAGGGCCGAGCGCGCCCTCGTGCCATCGCTCGGGCCCGACAGGTGAGCGCGCCCTCCCGTCCGGATCACGTCCCGGGCGCCCCGGGGGATCGTTCATCCGTTGAAGTTAAATTATTGCCTATAATAAACCCTAGCGTTTAAATACAATGTATTAATAATATTTATCCTCAGCCACGGGATCCGGGCGACATTAATATAAGGCCGCGTTCAACCCGCCCCGGTTTGGATCACGAGTCGGAGACCGGCTTCGGCTGGGAACTCGATGACGGCACACATGTGTACACGAATGGCACCGTTGAGGGCCCGGTCCTCGTCTACGTCAGGGACGGCAACATTGTCAGGGTTGAACCCCTGAAGCTGTCCCAGCAGGATCCAGAATCCTGGACAATAGAGGCGAGGGGGCGGGCGTTCTCCCCCCCGAGGAAGGCCCTGATAACCGCTTACGTGCTGGCGGAGAGGGCCAGGGTGTACTCGCCGAGGCGCGTCCTCTATCCGATGAAGAGGGTGGACTTCGACCCCGATAAGAAGGACAGGAAGGCCGAGAACAGGGGCAAGTCCGGCTACGAGAGGATCTCGTGGGACGAGGCCCTCGACATACTCGAGCGGGAGATAACCAGGATGCACAAGACCTACGGGCCCGGCGCGATAGGCGCCACGTCGTCGTCTCACCATTCATGGGGCGTCATCGGCTACAGGCTGAGCGCCTACCTGAGGTTCATAGATATCCTGGGGGTCACGTACGCGGATCACAACCCGGACAGCTGGGAGGGCGCCCTCTGGGGCTCCGTCCACATGTACGGCTTCAACTGGGGCGTCGGGGTCCCCGAGCAGAACGACCTGCTGACGGACGCCCTCCAGAACACGGAGATGGTCGTCCTGTGGTCCGCGGACCCCGAGACGACCATGGGGACCTACGCCGGATTCGAGACCAATCCCTGGCGCCAGTGGCTGAAGGAGCTCGGCGTCAAGTTCGTGATAATAGATCCGTTCTTCAACTACACCGCCGTCAACTTCGCCGACAAGTGGATAGCCCCGAAGCCGGGGACGGACGCGGCGCTCGCGGCCGCGATAGCCCACGTCTGGATAAAGGAGGGGACGTACGATAAATGGTTCGTAGAGAACAGGACGATAGGGTTCGATAAGTTCAGCGACTACGTGATGGGAAGGGAGGACGGGATACCGAAGACCCCTGAGTGGGCCGAGAGGATAACGGGCGTGCCCGCGCGCGAGATAAGGGCCCTCGCGAGGGAGTGGGCCAGGAAGAGGACCATGCTGGGTTACGGGAGCAGGCCGGGGATGGGCGGCGCGGGCCGCTCGGCGTACGGCCACGAGTGGGCCAGGTACATGGTCGCGCTCCAGGCCATGCAGGGCGTCGGGAAGCCCGGCGTTAACTGGTGGTCCACGAGCGCTGGATCCCCCAACACCCCGAACGCCCCGGAGGCGTCCAACCCCTACGGGTTCTTCTTCCCGGGATACGGCGACGGCGGGATATCGGGCGATACCGGGTACACCGGCGCGGCCAGGATCCTGCCGAGCGGCTTCGTCCGGATACCGGTGACCGACAGGATAAATCAGCCGGGCGGACAGCACGTTCTCAGGCTCCTCCTCCCGGAGGCGATAATGAACCCGCCCGTCGAGTGGAGGGGGAAGGGCTTCAACACGATATCGATAGAGTCCCAGTTCAAGAAGTACAGGTACCCGGAGGACGGCTATTCGGAGATACGCATGTTCTGGCGCTACGGCGCCGCGTACATAGGGACCATGACCGACACGAACAGGTGGGCCAGGATGTACAGGAGCCCCAAGCTGGAGTTCGTCGTGAACCAGAGCCCGTGGCTCGAGGGGGAGGCGAAGTTCGCCGACCTGGTGCTGCCGGCCGCGACCAGCTTCGAGCGCTGGGACATAGGCGAGTTCTCCAACATATCGGGGCAGTCGGTCGAGAGCGTCCAGTTCGTCAACCACAGGATAATAGTTCTCCATATGAAGGCGATAGAGCCGCTCGGGGAGTCCAGGAGCGACTACGACATATTCGCTATGGTCGCGAAGAGGCTCGGCTTCTACGAGAAGTACACCGAGGGCGGGATGACGCAGCTGGACTGGGTCAGGAGGTTCTACGAGAAGAGCGATCTATCCAAATACATATCGTGGGAGGAGTTCAAGAGGAGGGGGTACTTCGTGGTCCCCGTGAAGAAGCGCCCGGTGACCCCGGCTCTCAGGTGGTTCTACGAGGGCAGGAGGAGGGATACGATCGGGGCCGGGCCGGCCGGTGGCGGCGTGATGGGGATGCCGGACGGCACCGGACTGGGCACCCAGAGCGGGAAGATAGAGTTCGAGTCCAACAGCCTGAAGAGGTTCGACCCGAACGACGCCGAGAGGCCGCCGGTTCCGCACTACATACAGGCGTGGGAGGGGCCCGATACCCCGCACGCAAGGAAGTATCCGCTGCAGCTCATGTCGCCCCACGCCAGGTACAGCTTCCATACCCAGTACGACGCGAAGGAGACGTGGGTGGACGAGATCCCGGAGCACAGGAGGAGGGGCCCGGACGGCTACTTCTACAGGGTCATAAGGGTGAACCCGGTCGACGCGGCGCCGAGGGGCGTGAAGGACGGGGACCTGGTGAAGGTCTACAACGACAGGGGGACCGTGATCTGCATGGCGGAGGTCACCGAGAGGATAAGGCCCGGGACCGTGCACTGCTACCAGGCCTCAGCCGTCTACGATCCCATCGGCGAGCCCGGGGAATCCCCGGACAGGGGGGGAACTGTCAACCTGCTCACGCCGCACAGGTTCCTCTCGAAGAACGCGAACGGCATGGCGCCGAGCAGCGCCATGGTCGAGCTCGAGAAGTGGGAGGGATCCCGATGACCCGCTACGGAATGGTCATAGACGTGGCGAAGTGCAACGCGTGCTACAACTGCGTCTCCGCCTGCAAGGACGAGTACTGGGGCAACGACTATCCGCCGTACTCGAGGGCGCAGCCGAAGCTGGGCCAGAACTGGATAAGGGTGGACAGGAGGGAGAGGGGGCACTTCCCCTACATAAACGTGGCATACATGCCGGTCATGTGCCAGATGTGCAGGGACCCGCCCTGCGCAAAGGCCGCCGAGGGCGGCGCCGTCTACGTGAGGGACGACGGGATAGTCATGATAGACCCGGAGAAGTCGAAGGGCCAGAGACAGATAGTCGACTCGTGCCCCTACGGGATCATATCCTGGAACGAGGAGCTCGGGATACCCCAGAAGTGCACGTTCTGCGCCCACCTCCTGGACCAGGGCCGCGAGCAGCCCAGGTGCGTCGACGCCTGCCCCACCGGCGCGATGGTCTTCGGCGACCTGGACGATCCGAACAGCGAGGTGAGCGGGATCCTGAAGGCGAACGGCGGCGGGCAGCCCTACCGCAGCGGGACCACGAAGGTCACCTACTCGGGGAAGCCCGAGACGTACGAGCCGAAGCCGGGGGTGGGACCCAGCGTGTTCTACCTAAACCTCCAGAGGATGACGAAGCTCTTCGTAGCCGGGAGCGTCGCGCTGAAGGAGAGCGACGACCTGGTCGAGGGCGCCGCGGTGACCCTCATGGCCGGGGGCAGGGAGATCGCGACGACGACCACCGACGGGTTCGGCCAGTTCCAGTTCGACGGCCTCGAGCCGGGGAAGTACACCGTGAGGGTGGAGTACGCGGGCCACAGGGCCCTGACGACCGACGTGGACGCCCGGGAGAGCACGTACATGGGATATCTGTTCCTGGAGAAGTAGACGCGGCACGCGCGCCCCCGAAACAATCCTTTAATTATAATCGATAGAACCCGGGGCGATGTCGCTCAATTTAACCAGGATAATCTACGAGAAGGCGGACGGGGTTGCCTGGATAACCCTGAACAACCCGGACAGGTACAACGCGCTCGAGAAGACGATGAGGGCCGAGCTCAAGGCGGCGCTCGAGGACGCGTGGAGGGACAGCTCCGTGAAGGCAGTCGTCATCAGGGGATCCGGGAAGGCATTCAGCGCCGGGGGCGATATCAAGGCGATGCTGGAGTGGACGCCGACGATCGCGATGGAGGAGCTGAAGGAGCTGGGCACAGCTTTCGTCGTAGAGCGGATCATAAGGGAGATGCCGAAGCCGGTCATAGCGATGGTCCACGGATACTGCCTCGGTGGGGGCTTCGAGCTTGCGATGTCCTGCGACATCGTGATAGCCTCGGAGGACGCGAAGTTCGGGAGCCCCGAGATAGGGATCGGGCTCATACCCGGCGCCGGCGGCACGCAGATGCTCCCCAGGCACGTGGGCGAGAAGAAGGCGAAGGAGCTGATATTCACGGGGGACCAGATATCGGCCGCGGAGGCCGCGGACCTCGGCGCCGTGAACAGGGTCGTGCCGCCCGATAAGCTGATGGACGCTGTCAAGGAGCTCCTCGGGAAGCTGACCTCGAAGAGCCCGGTGGCGCTCGCGGCGGCGAAGGAGGCTGTGAACGCGTCGCTGGAGCTCGGGCTCACGCAGGGCATAAGGTACGAGGCCCAGGTGTTCTCCCGGCTGTTCTCCACCGAGGATCAGAAGGAGGGCGCGAGGGCTTTCCTGGAGAGGAGGAAGCCGCAGTGGACGGGCCGGTGAGGGCGATGGAAAATACCATTCTATAGATATTTCAAGTAACACTTAAATATAATACTACGCATCCCGGGCCCGATGTCTACCCCATTCCTAGCTGATCTGGCAACCGAGATGGCGGATGTTCTCGAGAGGAGCCTGCACGGCGGCCTGAGCAAGGACCAGCTGGGCAGGGCCGAGGACATAGTAAAGCCCAGGAAGCTCAAGTTCTGGGGCCACGAGGTCGAGATATACGATCTCGCGCAGCCGTTCGGCGCGCAGTCAGTCATATGGCCCTCGGGGCCCGGCTCGCCGGAGTTCACCGTGGTACGCAACCACGCGTTCGCGCGCGCCCGCACGCTGAGGATCTGCACCTCGATGCACGTCGCCACACACATGGACGCGCCGGTGCACGTCGAGGAGGGATACCCCTCGATCGATCAGCTCCAGCTGGACAGGATGATAGGCGAGGGGGTTATCGTCTCAATCCCGAAGAAGGAGTGGGAGCTGATAACCCCGGAGGACCTCGAGAAGGCCAGGCCCGAGATACAGGAGGGCGACATCGTCGTCATAAACACCGGATGGCACCACTACTTCTCCGACGCCGCCAGGTATTACCTGTTCTCCCCCGGCCTGTACAAGGAGGGCGCCGAGTGGCTCCTGAAGAGGGGCGTCAAGGGCGTCGCGCAGGATACGCAGGCCACCGATCACCCGCTGGCCACCGTCCTCGTGCAGGGCAACATGGGCCAGGGCAATCCCCCGATCATGCCGTGGCTGGCCGATCTCTACAAGAAGAAGACCGGGAGGGACGTCCGCCAGGACTTCCCCTACTGGGAGCCCGCGCACAGGATACTCTACACCCACGGCATATGGGGCATAGAGAACGCGGGCGGCGACATGGACAAGGTGACCGGGAAGAGGGCGCTCATCGCGGCGTTCCCGATAAAGTGGGTCGGCGGCGACGCCTCCATGGTCAGGCTCGTCGCGATGGTCGAGAAGAAGTGAGCCGCAGGGAAGTGAACCGTCGATGGGCTCCGCCGAATACTCGATGGCATCCCTGTCCGACATATTCAGGCTGGATGGAAAGGTAGCGGTGGTCGTGGGCGGCGCCGGCGGGATAGGCAAGTTCCTCGTGGAGGCCTTCTCCGCGTACGGCGCGAAGGTCGTGATAGCCGATCTGGTGTCCCTCGATAAATCGAAGGATATAGCGAGGAAGATAAGCGAGAGGACCGGCCGCGAGATAGGCGCGGTGCAGTTCGACGCCACGGACGAAGCCCAGGTCGCGAAGGCCCGGGACGAGGTTGTGGCCAGCTACGGCACCGTCGACGTCCTCATGAACTCGCAGGGCATCAACATAAAGTACCCGGCGCTCGATTTCCCGGCCAAGGACTGGGACCGCATGTACGCCGTCAACGTGAAGAGCGTGATGCTTACGTCCAGGGAGTTCGGAAGGGTCATGGTCGAGAAGAAGTACGGCAAGATAATCAGCATGTCATCGGTTAGGGACTCCCGCGCCACCAAGTGGGGGGGCAACATAGCCTATTCCTCCACGAAGGGCGCGGTCGCCATGCTGACGAGGCAGCTGGCCGCGGAGTGGGCGCCGTACGGCGTGAGGGTGAACGCGATAGGTCCGGCGCTCGTGTCCACGGAGAGCGGCATGGGAGCGGGGCTCAACACGTCGGATCACGTCAGGAAGTACCTCGACAGCATACCCATGGGGCGCATCGCGGTTCCCGAGGATATAGTGGGCGTCGCGGTCTTCCTCGCCTCCAAGGCGTCCGACTTCATAACCGGCCAGATAATTTACGTGGACGGCGGCCTCACTGCGATAGGTTAAGGGGAATTTCAGGGCCCCTCGGGGCAATATTTATTATACGGTTTTCGCGTGTGGCGCCACGTGATACCATCGATGCGCGGTTTCGACGTGCTTAAGGGGATCAGGGTCGTGGAGCTCACCTCCTGGATCTCCGGCTCGTACGCGGGGGCCATGCTGGCGAGCCTCGGCGCCGACGTGATAAAGGTGGAGCCCCCCCAGGGCGACAGCTGGCGCGACGCGACCGGCATGTACTCCTTCTCCGCGCTGAACCGGAACAAGAGGGGCATCGTGATCGACCTGTCCAAGGACGAGGGGAGGAGGGTCATCTACGACCTGGTGGCGAAATCCGACGTATTCCTGGAGAACATGGCGCCCGACACGATAGCGAAATTCGGTATGACGTACGAGGACCTCAGGAAACTGAACCCCAGGATAATCTACGGCTCAATAAAGGGATTCGGGAGGGGTCCCTATGAGAACTACACTGCCACCGATCCAGCGATACAGGCCATATCCGGCAGCATGGAGGTCACCGGCCATCCGGACAGGCCCCCGGCCAGGACCCTGGTATCGTACATAGACGATTCCGCCGCGCTCTACATGGCGTTCGCGGTCCTGGTCGCGCTGCGCCGCAGGGATCAGACGGGGGAGGGCACCTTCCTGGAGCTGGCGCTCTTCGACGTGGCGTCGGAGTTCATAACGAACAACCTCCTGAACTATTACGTGGTCACGGGCGACCTGCCGAGGAGGCTGGGATCGAGCTACCCGTCCCTCGTGCCGTACAGGGTCTACAGGACGAAGGACGGCTACGTGTACACCGGCGCGAGGAACGAGAAGGCGTGGAGGGCTTTCTGCAGGGTCCTCGGGCTGGACGGCCTGATTGACGACCCGCGCTTCAGGACGAACGCCGACAGGGTGAAGCACAGGGAGGAGCTGGACGCGATAGTGGAGGACTCGACCGCGAAGTTCGAAACTGAGGACCTGGTGAACAGGTTGAGGGGGACGGGCGAGATAATCGCGGTCCCGGTGAACACGATGGATAAACTGCTCGCGGATCCGCACCTGGGGCAAAGGGGGCTCATCGTGGACATCCAGGACCCCAAGTACGGAAACCTGAAGATGGCCAGGATGTCGATAAGGTCCGGGGATGGATACGTTGACTCCGTGAGGTCCAGGGCCCCCGCGCTCGGCGAGCACACGGTCGAGGTCCTGAGGGACGTGCTCGGCTACGACGAGCGGAGGATAGGGGAACTGCTGAACGCGGGCGCCGTGAGGGGCCCTCAGGCCTGACGGTGCTATTTAGCGCGCACCGCCAGGCTCCGATAGGTTATTAACCGATGCCTATGGAGCCCCCTCGGGACTTGAGCCAGGCTGAGAAGGCCGAGAAGAAGAAGGTTCCGATCGTGGAGGGCCTGTTCAAGTGGCCCTCCGACCATCCCAGGCTCGTGGGGAGCCGCTGCCCGGTCTGCGGCAGCGTCCAGTTCCCGAGGTCGAGCGTCTGCAACAACCCGGAATGCGACCACAGCAGGCCTCCGGAGGAGGTACTCCTGAGCGACGAGGGCACCCTCTATTCGTACGACATACACGTGTACGACCTGAAGGAGCCGTTCGATTATCACAGGGCGCCCTACGCGATCGGCGCCGTGGAGCTGCCCGAGGGGATAACCGTGCTCGCGAGGCTCACGACAACGAAGGACCTCAGGATAGGGATGAAGCTGCGCATGAAGGTGGACGAGCTCTACGAGGACGCGGAGAACGTTTATCTCACGTACTACTTCGAGCCGGTGGAGGGTGCATCGAGATGACAGAGAGCGCGGTCATCGGCGCCGCGATAACCGACTGGATAGAGGCCGGCAAGCCCGCCCCCACCGCCGAGATAGTGGCGGGGGTCGCGATGGAGACCCTCAGGCAGGTGGGCCTCAGGCCGGCCGACCTCGACGCGATAATATCCACCACGTCCGCCATGCCGTTCGGCAGCCCGGCATTTCTGACGACCCCGGCGCAGCACATGGGCCACAGGCTCGCCGGCAAGATAGGGTCGAACGGCCTCCAGGTGTTCAACGTGTCCGGCGCGTGCGCGAGCGCGGCCGCGGCGTTCTCGATAGCCGATTCGATGGTCAAGTCCGGGAAGGCCAGGAAGGTGCTCGTGGTCGGCTACGACAACTCGCCCAAGGGCTTCTACTACTCGTTCAACTCGTACCTGGATACGGACATGGCGATAGGATATCCGCTGAAGGTCGTCGGGGCCGTGAATCCCACCTACTGGGCCATGTGGGCCAGGAGGAGGGCATACGAGATGGGCAAGCCGGTCGAGGACATAAAGGAGGTCATGGCCATCGTCAAGGAGGAGCTGAGCAAGAACGGCGCGCTGAACCCCCACGCCCGCTACAAGAAGATCTTCACGGTCAAGGAGGTCCTCGAGTCGCCGGTGGTGGACGATCCGCTCCACCTCTACATGATATCCGCGGTCAGCAGCGGCGCAGGCGCGGTCCTCCTCTCCGACATGGACAGTGCCAGGAAGCTCACCGATAAGCCCGTGAAGGTCGCCGCATCCGCCGTGGGCGGCCCGCTCTACAACGAGCCGTCGCCCAGGCTCACATACTTCGCCACCGCCGGGGGTAAGAGGGCCGGGAAGCCATTCTACGAGTGGAGGAAGCCCATAGAGGACGCGTACAGGCAGGCCGGGATAAGGCCCGAGGACATCGATCTGGCCGAGGTCCACGACACGTGCGTGTTCAATACTATAAACTGGATAGACCAGATCATGGGATGGGAGCGCGAGGAGACCGACAGGCTGATCAGGAGCAGGCAGTTCGGCCGCGACGGCAGGTTCCCCGTGAACCTGAGCGGGGGCACGACCTCGTTCGGCGAGGCGGTCTACGCGCAGGCCCTGATGGAGGTCTACGAGGTCTTCAGGCAGCTCAGGGGCGAGGCCGGCGAGCGCCAGGTGAGGAAGAACGCGAAGATAGGGCTCGCGACCGCGTACGGCGCATACGGATCCTACGGCTCCATAATCCTCGAGAGGGCCTGGTGACGCGGCCCGTTCCATACCACCCCATCCCATATCTTCCATTCTATTTAATATAAAATCACGTAAGGAAGGAGCCCGCGCAGCGCGCGCCAATCGTTATTAACACCCGGATCCACGGGCCCCCGTAACATGGCCGGCCAGGAAGAGAGGAGATGTTACAACCTGGATCACGGCGGGGTCGTCGTCGCGACGGTCAGGGACGGGAAGATAGTGCGCGTCCAGCCGCTGTATCTGAGCGACGACGACGCTCCATCCTGGAAGATAAGGGTCGGCGACCGCGTTTTCACGCCGCCCCGCAGGTCCAACGCCACGCAGTTCACTATATCGATGCGCAGGAGGGTTTACGCGAGCAACAGGGTCCTCTATCCGATGAAGAGGGAGGACTTCGACCCCGATAAGAAGGACAGGAAGACGGAGAACAGGGGGAAGTCGAAGTACGTGAGGATAACGTGGAAGGAGGCCGCCGATATAGTGGCCAAGGAGGTGAGGAGGATCAGGAGCGAGTACGGTCCCGCCGCGATAGCGGCGATGATGAGCTCCCATCAGATGTGGGGATACCTGAACGCCAGCTACAGCGCGTTCACGCGCTTCTGGAGCATCCTGGGGTACACGGAGGTCCTGAACAACTCGGACAGCTGGGAGGGATGGTCGTGGGGCGCGGAGCACGCGTGGGGCTTCTACTGGAGGCTCGGCCTCCCCGATCAGTACGACCTGCTGGACGACGCCCTGAAGAACACGGACATGATAGTGCTCTGGTCCGCGGACCCGGACGCCACCAACTCGACCTACGCGGGTTACGACTCCGTCACGGTGAGGCGCTGGCTGAAGGAGCTCGGCAAGGAGATAGTGGTCATAGATCCGTACTGCAACTACACGGCCGTCCGGTTCGCCGACAAGTGGATAGCCCCGAAGCCGGGGACGGACGCGGCGCTCGCGGCCGCGATAGCCCACGTCTGGATAAAGGAGGGGACGTACGATAAGGGATACGTCGAGACGCACACTGTCGGGTTCGACAAATGGTCCGACTACGTGATGGGCAGGGAGGACGGGATACCGAAGACCCCGGAGTGGGCCGAGAGGATAACGGGCGTGCCCGCGCGCGAGATAAGGGCACTAGCGAGGGAGTGGGCCAGGAAGAGGACCATGCTGGGCCCGGGGAACAGGGCCGGGATGGGCGGGGCATGTCGCGCCCCCTACGGCCACGAGTGGGCCCGGATGATGGTGTACCTGCAGGCCATGCAGGGGCTCGGGAAGCCCGGCGTGAACTTCTGGGCCACCAACACCGCGCTGCCGTCCTGGGAGGAGTTCAACTTCCCCGGATACGTGAACGGCGGCATGAACGTGCCCGGGATAGCGAAGCAGGTGTACCTGAACCCGGTCAAGCAGAAGCTCCTCAGGACGCTCGTGCCCGACGCGTTCCTGTCGAACCGCAAGCTCTCCTGGAGGGGCTTCGGCTTCAACCTGGGCTCGACGGAACAGCAGTTCCAGCTCAACATATATCCGCTCCCCAAGCCCGACGGGGCTCCCGTCAGGATGCTCTACCGCTTCGGCTCCGCCTACCCGTGCACGATGCCGGACGGGAACAGGTGGGTGAGGGCATATCGCAGCCCCAGGCTGGAGTTCTTCGTGGTCCAGAACCCGTGGCTCGAGGGGGAGGCGAAGTTCGCCGACCTGATACTGCCGGCCGCCACGAACCTGGAGAGGGAGGACATAGCCGAGTGGAACAACGGAGGCGGCGCGAGCGGCGCCATACCCCACGGATCCAACTCGAACGCCCACAGGATAATAGTGTACATGCAGAAGTGCATAGAGCCGCTCGGGGAATCCAAGAGCGACTTCCACATATTCCTGGAGCTCGCGCGGGCCCTGGGGATAGAGAAGGAGTATTCGGAGGGGGAGGACGTCGAGGGATGGCTCAGGAGGATCTACGAATCGTCCGACATGAAGGACGTGATGCCGTTCGAGAAATTCAGGGAGCGCGGCTACTACGTGGTGCCGGTCCCCGAGGACGACGTGTCCCACAGGTCGTTCGCGACCTTCTACGAGCTGGGGAGGGGGCTCGCCACCCCGACCGGCAAGATAGAGTTCGAGTCCAGGTCGCTGGCGAAATTCGACCCGAAGGACCCGGAGAGGCCGCTCGTGGCGCACTACATACCGTCATGGGAGGGGCCGGAGAGCCCGGCTGCGAAGAGGTATCCGCTCGTCCTCATCACGCCGCACGTCAGGTTCAGCTTCCATTCGCAGCACGACGGGGAGAAGAACCCGTGGATAGACGAGATACCCCATCACCGCGTGTACAAGGACGGCCGCTACTGGTGGCCCCTCTGGATAAATCCGGCCGACGCCGAGAGGAGGGGGATAAAGGACGGGGACCTCGTGAAGGTCTACAACGACAGGGGGGCAGTGGCGTGCATAGCCAGGGTCTCGGAGAGGGCCAGGCCCGGGTCCGTCCACGCTTACCAGGCGTCCGCTATCTACGAGCAGAGGGGCGAGCCCGGGAATCCCGGGTCCGTCGATGTCGGGGGATGCGTGAACATCCTGACCTCGCTCAGGTTCATGTCCAAGAACGCGCACGGCTTCGCGCCCGCTCACGCGCTGGTCGAGGTGGAGAAGTGGGGAGGATCCTAGATGACGCACTACGGGATGGTAATAGACGTCGACAGGTGCGTCGGGTGCTACAACTGCTTCATAGCCTGCAAGGACGAGTACTGGGGCAACGACTATCCGCCGTACTCGAGGGCACAGCCCGACCACGGCCAGAACTGGATAAGGCTGGCCGAGAAGGAGAGGAACTTCCCGCAGATAGTGGTGCGCGTGGACTACGTCCCGATACCGTGCATGCAGTGCAGGGACCCGCCCTGCCTCAAGGCCGCCGAGGGCGGCGCCGTCTACGTGAGGGACGACGGGATAGTCATGATAGACCCGGAGAAGTCGAAGGGCCAGAGACAGATAGTCGACTCGTGCCCCTACGGTGCCATATTCTGGAACGAGGAGCTCGGGATACCCCAGAAGTGCACGTTCTGCGCTCACCTCCTGGACCAGGGATGGAAGGAGCCCAGGTGCGCCGAGGCCTGCCCCGCTGACGCGATAAAGTTCGGGGACCTGGACGATCCGAACAGCGAGGTGAGCGGGCTCTGGAAGGGCGCCGGGGTCCTCTCCCCGGAGCAGGCGAAGGGCGATCTCCTGTCGCCCCCCCGCGCCGACGAGCACGGGTCATCCGTCAGATATCTCGGGCTCCCGAGGCCCATCGTCGGCGGATCCGTCGTTTTCGGCGACAGCGGGGAGTGCGCATCCGGAGTCAGGGTCACCGTGCTGAAGGGGACCGGCGCCGTGGCGTCCGCCGAGACGAACGCCTTCGGCGACTTCATGATAGGCGGACTCGAGATGAACGGGGAGTACAGCGTCAGGTTCGAGCACCCCGACTATCGGGCGAAGGAAATCGCCGTGAGCGTCGGGGGCGACGTCAACCTCGGAGAGGTGAGGCTGGAGAGGAGGTGATGGCATGTCCAAGCTGGTTTCGTCCGAATTCCAGAGCTGGGAGTCCCTGTACTGGCCCGAGGGCGTGCCCAGGTACGTCGACGTCCCGCTGCCCCCGCCCGACGCCTTCATGAAGGGCAGGGATGGCTGGAGGTACAGGTCCGGCGGGAACTCGCTGGACTGGGGAGCCATCTCGGGGCTGATCTCCGAGGTCGGGTCCAGGCTGGAGAAGCGCGGCTCCCGCTGCGCATCCCTCGTCGGCGATGACCTGCTGATGGGCCTGATCGGCGAGTCCCTGGTGATGTCGCGCACGGCCTCGGCCGAGCTGCTGCGCGGCGCATCCCCGTCGTGCGGGCTGAGGATAGCCCTGTCCCCGGGGGGCACCGGGCCCGGCTCGGTGTCGATCGCGGAGGAGGGCGCCGACTCCTGGAAGGCGCAGGCCGACTCGCCCGTGCTCTCCGTATACACCGGGGAAAGGCGCGCGATCTATTCCGCGGCCGCCCTCTGGGGGGACGCCGCCTCCCTCTCGACTTTCCTGGGGATCGGCTCCGAGAGGGGGATCGCCGTGATGGGGCGGCCGACCGGCGAGTTCGAGCTGTCGCTCGCAGCGGCGTCGCTCGCAGCCGGGATCCCGCTCGCGTATTCGCCCGGGGCTCCACCGGGCGACGGTTACTCCGCGGCGTTCGCGGGCTCGGAGGCCATCGCCGCGGCCTCGTCGCTCCCGCGCGGGCTCTCATATGCTGGGGTCGAGGGTCCGCTGGACGCCGACTCCACGAGGAAGCTCGAGAGGTCGCTCGGCTATCCGGTCCTCCAGATGTACGGGATATCCGGGAGGGGGATACTGTTCTCCAACCCCCGCGACTTCAACGTCCACGGATCCGCCGGCATATCCATAACGAACGTCGACGCGGTGATATCGGAGGTCCTGGAGGCCAGCTGGTACAGGGGGAGGCGCCTCCTGGGCCCCGGCGAGGAGGGGGAGCTCGCCATAAAGGGCGCCTTCATAGACATGTCATTTAACGCCGGCGACGGCAGACAGCGCCCCATCCAGGTCAGGATCTCCGGGAAGAATTCCGCATGGCTGGGCGTCGGGATGCTCGGCAAGATGGACGAGAACGGGTATCTCTACCCGGGCGGGAGGTCGTTCGTCTAGGAGGCGATGGTCGTCATGGATACGCTTTTCGTCGCGCTCCTCGTCCTGCACGTGACGGCCGCCGCCGTCTGGGTGGGGGGAAACACCGTGATAGAATTCGTCTTCCAGCGCAAGCTTAACGTCATAAACTCATCGCAGGCGGGCCTTGTATCGAAGAACGCGGAGAACGCATTCATGTACATGGCCTGGGGCGCGCTCGCCACGATGAGCGCGACCGGCCTGGTGATGATATCGATGTCAGAGATCGGTATCCTTCCGTACAACCTCGGCAGGCTCTTCACGATAGATCCGGCCGCCGGCACCGTCGGCTACTCGGGCCCGTTCCTGCTGGCCAGCATGCTGCTGACGCTGGTGGCGCTCGTCAACGCCTCGCTGCTCACCTGGTACTTCCCGCCGCGCCTGAAGCTCCAGAAATATTCGGAGGATCCCATATTCCGCAACAGGGTCCTGGTCTCGATGCAGATCCAGAACCGGATAGCCGTGGTCATAGTGATACTCATGGCCATCTACGCGACCCTGGTGGAGGCGCCCGCGCTGATGCACGTGCTCATGGGGGTGTTCATATGAGCGATCGCGCCGGAACGGTGGTTCAGATAGCGCGGCCCGATGGATCCGCCGCATATCTGGAGCTGGGCGCGGGCGAGCTCGCCGGGCTCGCGTCGGCTCTGGAGGGGATCCTCCGCTCGGCGGGGCTCGAGAAAGGGCACAGGTTGCTCGTGTACGATTTCAGCGCGGCCATCAACGTCCTGCCTCTCACGAGGGCATACGCCCCGGGGCTCCAGGAGGGCGCGTGCGACTCGATAGGGTGCTCCGTCCTGTCCCTGGACGGGCTGGCCGCGCTGGCCCCGCGGACCGCGTTCTTCCTCTCGCTGCTCAGGCCGGAGGCCCTCATGATACGCGGCGATCTGCTGCCCCCGCTTCGCGCCAGGCTTGGGCGCGACGTGCTCGCGGTGGATCCCAACCTGCGCTCGCTCATAACCGTCACATCCGACGCGTCCGATCCGTTCGGGGGGACCGGGGGCATCGAAGGCGTTGCGATGTACTCCATATATAGAGTGGATGCGGCGCTCTTCATGGCGCTGATGAGGCCGGACGGGCGCCTATCCTATTCGAGGGATCTCTACGAGTCCAGGTGCAGCGGCGGCAGGCTGTCGGTGAGGCCGTCGTTCGCGCGCGTCCCCGGATTCGTGGAGACGTCCCTGAGATGCGCCGGGCGGGAGGTGGTCGCGGCATGATCCCGGAGGGCGAGTACTACTCGAGGATCGAGACAATGTCCTATAAGGAGCTCGAGGAGATACAGCTGAGGAAGGTGAAGGCCATAGTCAGGTACGCGTACGATAACTCGCCTTTCTACCGCAGGAGGTGGAGGGCCGCCGGGATCACGCCCGACGACATAAACACGATCGACGAATTCAGGAGGAGGATACCCGTGTACACGAAGGACGACCTGAGGAGGGAGATGGCGGGCGGCGACGTCGACTCGCTCATGGGGACGAGGCCCCCGGTGTCCCTCTACTCGCTCACGTCGGGCACCACGGGGGTGAACACCGTGCTCGCGCTCAACTACGAGTTCATGGACTCCATAGTGGAGGACCTGTTCATGCGCCAGTTCTGGATGGCCAGGCTCAGGCCGGGGATGAGCGCTTTCCAGGTGCTCGCCGGATGGCACTTCCTGGGCCTCACGACGAACATGGTGTTCTCCCGCATGGGCGTCAGGGCGATAATTCCCCGGGGCACGTCGATCCACGACCACGTGGGGGACTTCGTCGACGCGCTGATCGCGCGCAGGCCCGAGTACTTCGTGGGGATGCCGTGGATGGTGGACGCGATGGTCCAGGAGGGGATCAGGCGCGGCCTAGATCCCCGGGAGCTCTTCAGGGGCGTCAGGTACCTGCACCTGGCCGGGGAGCCGGTCACCCCGGGCCTCAGGAGGGCCTTGATGGACGAGACGGGCGTCGAGGACGTGTTCAACGCTGGCGGGACCGCCGACGGCATATGGGGCAGTTCCGACTGCAGCGCGCACGGGGGGATACACGCGTGGATGGACGTGAACCTGCTGGAGGTCGTGGACCCGAGGACCGGCGAGCCGCTCGAGTACGGGGAGAGGGGCAGGTGGATATCGACCCTCCTCATCCCCGGTGGCCCGACCGTCGTGAGGTACCTCGGGGACGACCTGGTCAGGGTGGAGAGGGAGAAGTGCGAATGCGGCAGGACCCATTACTCGGTCCAGATGTACGACAGGCTGGAGAACTCCTTCCAGATGGGCGGCAAATACCTCACGCCCTACGACGTATCCCTGGTGCTCGAGGAGGTCTGCGGCCACCGTCAGTTCACGGTGCTGAATCCGGAATCGTCGGGCGGCGTCATCAGGCTCCTGATCGCCCGGAGGGGCCATGCGGACGAGTGCACCGGCATGTCGGACGAGATAGACGGGGCTTTCCGCAGGAGGTTCGGCGTCGGCGCCGAAGTGAGATGGGTCGACGCGAGGGAGCTCCCGTTCTCCTACCGGAAGTTGATCAGGGTGTATCGCGAGACGGAGGGAGGTGAGGCGGCATGAGCTTCCCACTGCTGCTGACGGCGCTGACCCTCAGGGTCTTCTTCCTGGTGCTATTCACGGGCGCCTACATATGGTTCTCGGCGGCGTTCCTCACAGGATTGAAGCTGATCCCGCCGCCGCAGAGGGCGAAGATAGCGAACGCGATGACCTCGCGCATGTTGATGGTCACGTGGATATTCCTGCTGTTCGCCATAATCGGCGGCGCGCTGACGGCGTACGCCACGGAGCCGACCCTGATATCCGAGGCGACGGACATATCGGCGCTCATGCCGGTGCTCAGCACCCCGCACGGCGCAATACTGGTGCTCGAGGTCGTCGTGACGCTCCTGATGGTCCTGGTGAACGCAGCGATGCAGTTCGTCTACCTTCCGAGGACGGCCATCCCGGTGGAGGAGATCGAGGCCCCGGGCAAGGGCCTCAAATGGCTTCGCTCGAAGGGCACGGACAGGGCGCTGGGCGCAATAAGGATGATATCGTACCTGAGCCTCACTAACATAATCATCGGCGTCATAGCGATAGCGCTCGGCGTCCTGTACTCCCACGTCTGATATATTATATTTTTATTTTTTATTTTGATATTTCACTTTATTACTGATCTAACTATCTCATTGAATTCTTCATCGCTCAGGTTCGACTTCTTCTCCTCCGCCCTCCTCTTCACGAGCGCAAGGATCCGGTCGACCTGCTCCTTCGTGGCGTGGATCCCCATCTCCTCGAGCTTCCACTCGATCGTATGGGTGCCCGACTTCTTGCCCAGGAACACGCCGTGCCTGTTCCCCACGAGCTCCGGCAGATAAGACTCCGACCCGATGTTGTACTTCACCCAGCCCGCTATCGAGATGCCAGCCTCCCTCGTGAACACCCTGTCGCCGACCACGGGTTTGTTCGGCGCGAGCCTGACGCCGCTGTAGCGCTGTACGAGCTCCGAGAGCTCCTTCAGCTCCTCGAACTTCACCTTCACTGGCACGCCGTAGAGCAGCCTCAGCGCAAGCGCGACCTCCTCGAAGCCCGCGTTTCCCGCCCTCTCCCCGAGCCCGTTGACCGACGTGTGCACGACCGACGCGCCGTTCGCGAGGCCGGCGATCGCCGTGGCGACGGCCAGCCCGAAATCGTTGTGCGTGTGCACCTCGATCGTCTGGGGTATCGAGCGCCTGATGACCGAGATCAGTTTGCCGTACCCCTCGGGCGACGTGCACCCGAACGTGTCCGCAATCACCACCGAGTCCGGATGGGCCGCCGTGTCGACCTCCCTGAAGAGCCTCAGGAGGAACTCGGGATCCGCCCTCGTGCTGTCCACCCCGAAGAGCGCGACCCAGAGGCCGTGGGCCTTCGCGTAGCTGACCACGTCCACCGACTTCTCCACGACCTGGTCATATGTCCAGCCGAACTGCTTCAGTTTCGGTATCCCGACCGGCGCCTCCGTTATCACGCCGCCGACGTCCGCCCTCAGCGCGGCATCCACGTCGTCCCTCAGCATCCTGGAGAACGCCATGATCCTCGCCTTCAGCCCCAGGTGGCTTATGTCCCTCACGGCCTCGAAGTCCTCCTGCGACACGACTGGCATTCCCGCCTCTATCCTCTGGACGCCGACCTCGTCCAGCCTCCTGGCTATCTCGACCTTTTCATCCCTCCTGAAGACCACCCCGGGCGTCTGCTCCCCGTCCCTGAGGGTCACGTCGTGGAAGACCACCTCCTGCGGGAAGCGCAGCCTCGAGAGCACCTCCCTGTCGTAGTTGAAGTGGCTCACCCAGTACTTGTCGGAGACCCACCTGCCCACGTCTAACGATTCGCCGTCGAAATCGAACCCATCCGAGCGCACATCCGCTCATCGGCGCGGCCGAAAATAATCTTTCCGGGGTCCGGTCTACGTCCTGAATATGAACCACGTGCAGAGGGCGCGCGCACACACCTCGTCCCCGGAGTCCCGGATCTCGCCCTCCAACACCGCCGTATTCGTGCCGGCGTGGATCACCCTTCCGGCGACCCTGAACGGCCCCCTCACCAGCGGCCTGATGAAGTTCACCTTGAGCTCCAGCGTCGATTGCTCCGTGCTCGTGTTCACGCTCATCACGGCCAGGCCGCACGTCGTGTCGAGCGCCGCCATGACGACGCCTCCGTGCACATGTGGCCTGCCGCGCCTCCCGGACGCCATGTGGCTGAACGGGAACGTGAGCTCCGCGTATCCGCCGCCCACGTCCACCCTTGTCACCCTGAAGCCGAGCTCGGAGTAGATGCCGGTCTCCTCGGAGAATGCCGCGTCCACCCGGTCCTCGACACTCATCCCCCGCGACCTCCAGAGCTCGAACAGCTGCCTGAATCCGCCGGCGCCCCTCACGTCATCGTCGAACATGGACCTCCGGGGGACCTTCCGTCCAAGATAAGCTTTGTCCGGGGAAAAATTATTAGATGGCCGGGGCCGGCATACCCCCGATGTTCTTCGAGGATTTCGAGCTCGGACATGAATACGCCACGGTGGGCAGGACGCTGACCGAGGCCGACGTCGTGATATTCGCCTCGATGACCGGGGCGGTCAACCCGCTCTTCCTCGACGAGGAGTACGCGAAGCGCACGAGGTTCGGGGGAAGGATAGCGCCCGGCCTCCTCACGATGAGCACCGTGCTGGGCCTCATCTACCAGATGCCGCAGGGTTTCTTCACCGACGGGTTCATAGCGCTCGTGGAGGCGCGCGGTTCGTTCACGGCGTCCGTGAGGCCGGGCGACACGCTGAGCGCCAGGGTCACGGTCTCCGAGAAGAAGGAGGTCAGCGGGGGAAGGGGGATGGTGGTCCTCTCGTACAGGGCATTCAACCAGGGGGAACAGAAGGTGTCGGAGGGCGAGTTCCGCATAATGGTCGCCAGGCGCGGATGACCGGATTCGCGATCGTCCGGGCGGATTGCCGCGCCGGTGTGGGCCGCCGATTGAGGAATCGAATCGCCCGCCCTCACGGGAGCCATCCATTTCCTTCCTCACGGAAGCCTATCGTCTCCTTAACCCCCGATAAGTTAAACTTTAAAATGACGTCGCGCTGAAAATGTCCAATGAAGCTGGTAACCTACAGGGATCCCTACACCATGGAATACAGGTCCGGGATCCTCCACGGAGACCACGTGATAGACATTAACAGATCCTACGCCGCGATGCTCTACAGGGAGGGGATAACGGAGGGCGCCTACAGGATAGCCGATGGCCTCGCGCCGACCAGCCTGATCGACGTCCTGAGGGGCGGATCGCGCTCGCTCGCGGCTGCATCCGAGGCGCTGGCGTTCGCCTCGGGGATCGTCGACGCCGGGGGCGCGCTCGAGGGCCCAAGGGGTGAGAGGGCCGCCTTCAGGCTCAATGAGGTGAAGCTGAGGGCCCCTCTGAGGCCGGGCAAGATGATCCACACGGCGGGCAACTTCAGGGAGCACGCGAGGGAAGCGCAGAAGGCGGGATGGGAGTTCCCGATACCGCAGTGGATATCGTTCCTCAAGAACCCCGATGCTGTCATAGGGCCGGAGGATCCGGTGATCTATCCGACGGGCTACACGAAGGAGCTGGACTACGAGCTGGAAATGGGCATCATAATAGGCAGGAGGTGCAAGGAGGTGACGCCGGAGGAGGCTATGGACTGCGTGGCCGGATACACGGTCTTCAACGACATCACGGCGAGGGACATCCAGCGGGTCGAGATGAAGAACGGCCTCCTGAACCTGGGAAAGAACATGGACTCGTTCGCGATACTCGGGCCGGGGATAGTTCTGAAGGACGAGATCCCCGATCCGCACAAGCTCAGGATGGAGTTCAGGGTCAACGGGGAGCCCAGGCAGCAGTCGGGGACTTGGAACCTCTCCGTCAAGGTGCCCGAGATAGTTTCGAGGTACTCCGTGGTCACACTGTACCCGGGCGACGTGATATCGACGGGCACGGTCTCAGGGGTCGCCGCGTTCAGGGAGGACCCGTTCAAATATTACCTGAAGCCGGGCGACGTGATAGAGTCGGAGATAGAGGGGATAGGTGTCGTCAGGAACACAGTTGTGGCGGGCCCGCCGGGCAGGATAAAGCCGCCCGTGAGCGACTCGAAATAGCGGGATCGAGCTAGTTCACAAATAACAAATATAAATAATGTTCAAACCAATCATCCCATAATCAGAATTCTGAAATGATCATCGGCTCGCATCGGGCGGCGGAAGGCCGCCCGGGTTTAATTCTTATATCATTCTACCCCCATCTAGTGCACGATGAATCCTTCCGTGGATGAGCTGATAAATTCGGCGCTCGGGATGAGGATCTACGACCTGAGCCAGTATTACTTCAACGGGATGCCCGTACATCCGGAGGATCCGCCGTTCCACATGTGGATCTACAGGTACCACGAGAACACCGTCAGGATGTTCGAGAATATAGTGCCCGGCCTGGGGTTCGCCGACTCCATGGAGATAATGGTGACCAGCATGCACGCGGGCACGCACTTCGATGCCTTCTGCCACATGTCGAGGAGCGGCGGGCTCAAGGACGGCGTTAAGGCGGCCGATATAGAGAGGTTCGACGGCTACACGAAGTACGGGGTTGACGAGGCGCCGATCTTCGTGAGGAGGGGCGTGCTGATAGACGTCCCCGCGTCCAAGGGGCTCGACATACTGCCGGAGCGCTACGCGATAACCCCGGACGATCTGGCCGCGGCGCTCAAGTGGGAGGGCGTCGACGTATCGAAGGGCGACATAGTCCTGATAAGGACCGGGTACTCGAGGTTCTTCCGGAGCGACCCCGACGCTTACCTCCACAAATTCGCCGGCATGTCGCCCGAGGCCACCCGCTGGATAGCCGCGAAGGGGCCGGGGCTTGTCGGGATAGACAACCTGGCTTTCGGCGTCCCCAAGCCGTTCGAGCAGCACCTGATACTCCTCGTCGACAACGGCATACACCTGATGAAGAGCCTCTACCTGGAGGAGCTGGCCAGGGACGGACAGTACATATCGCTCACCGTCGTGGCCCCGCTGAAGATAAAGGGCGCCACCGGCAGCCTGATAAGGCCGTTCGCGCTCGCCCCGTCCAGGTGAACTCGGGCGCCATCCCATCTATTTACTCTAATGGAACTACCCATGGGTATCGATGCTCAATATTTTTATAACGAGCGCGTCCAGCGACCGCAGTGAGCTGGCAAGGCGGCGTCATCCAGGAGCTTGAAGTGAGCAAACTCAGATCGATGGAGCCCCCCTTCAGGATCAGCGGCGGGGACGTGGAGGAGCTCGCGGCCTCCATAGCGGAGAGGGGACTCCTCCATCCCCTCATAGTGAGGCCGAGGGACGGCTACTACGAGGTCGTCGCCGGCAACAGGAGGCTGGCGGCGCTGAAGGCGCTCGGCAGGCGGAAGGCCCCGTGCATAATCGTCGACGTGGACGACAGGGCCGCTTTCGAGGTGGCGCTCATGGAGAACCTGCAGAGGAGGAACCTGAACCCGATCGAGGAGGCGACGGCCTTCAGGAAATACATCGAGGAGTACGGCTACGGATCCGAGAGCGAGCTCGCCAGGAGGATAGGGAAGAGCCAGGAATACGTCAGCAGGAGGCTCCAGCTGCTCAGGCTCCCCCAGGACGTCCAGCAGGAGGTTATGCGCCGGCGCATAGCGCCCAGCGTGGCGGCGGAGCTCGCGACCGTGGATGATCCGGAGAGGGTGGAGGAACTGGCCACCATGATAGTTGAGAAGGGCCTCAGGCGCGATCACGTGAGGCGCGCGATAAGGGAGGAGAAGGGGAGCTGGAGGGTGGATGATCCGTACGAGCGCAGGAAGAGGGTGGTCGACCGCGTCATGAACAGGTGCGTGACCGCCCTGAAGGTGGCGCTCGTCAACATGGACGACGCGATAGACGACGTCAAGGACGACTGGCTGCTCTACGAGATGCTCATGGAGCACCGCTCGCGCCTCCACGCCCAGATAGACGATCTGATAAGGCTGAGAAAACACGTGACGGAGATGGACCAGGTCACCGCTTAGGATGTAATCAATTAAATCGCACCTCATCCATGGTGGACGCAATGAGCTGGGGATCACTGGAGGAGGTTCCGGAGGAGGTTTCTCCGGATGTCCACAGGAGGAATCGGACGCCTCCCTGCAACAGGTTCGCAGGGCAGAAGGTGCTGGTCACCGGCGCCGGCCGCGGCCTCGGGAGCAAGATAGCCACGGCGTTCGCCAGGGACGGCGCCGACGTCGCGGTCCACTACAACACGTCGGCGGAGGGCGCCGAGAAGGTGGCCGACGAGATCAGGGGTATGGGGAGGGACTCGTTCGCGGTCCAGGCCGACGTGGCGAAATGGGACGACGTCAGGAGGATGGCCGACGAGGTCTGGAGGAGGTGGGGGAAGCTCGACATCCTCGTGCACCAGGTGGGGGAGATGGTCACGGGCCAGATGAGCTGGAGGGACATGAAGACCGAGGCGGAGATCCGGAAGGCGATAGACGTGGACGCGCTGGGGAGCCTCCTCGTTATACACGAGCTGGGAAGGCGCATGTACGAGGTCCAGAAATACGGATCGATAGTCGCGATGGCCTCCAACGTGCTGACCACGGGGAGCCCCAGGGCTCCTCAGTACGCCGCCGGCAAGTTCGGCGTGATAGGGGTCGTCAAGTCCTACGCGAACGCGTTCGCCCCGTGGGTCAGGGTGAACGCGGTGGCGCCCGGTTACATAGAGACCGAGGCCACGAAGGCCAGGCCGGACTGGCCCAGGAGGAGGAAATTCGTCCTGCAGAGCACGCCGCTGAAGCGCATCTGCCAGATAGAGGACGTGATACCGGTGATAATGTTCCTCGCGTCGGGCGACTCCGGGTTCATAACTGGACACACCGTTTACATAGATGGCGGCTTCACGATGCCGCACTGAAGCGGATCACGTTCCCCTCCACTGCGGCTTCCTCCTCTCGAGGAAAGCCCTCGCGCCCTCCTTCTGATCATCCGTCGAGAAGCATCCGGCGAAGAGCTCCGACTCCGTTTCCATTCCCTCGTCGAACGCCTTCTGGAAGCTCGCGTTCGCCGCCCTCTTGGCGAACGACAGTATGAGAGGGCTCTTGGACCTCAGGTCCTCCAGATACCGCTCCACCGTATCCAGGAACTCCTCCCTCGGGACCGCCCTGTTGACAATCCCGAGCGATTCCGCCTCCTTCGCCGTTATCGGCTTCCCCGTGAACATCATCTCCTTCGCCTTCTTTATCCCAACGTGCCGCGGGAGCCTCTGGGAACCGCCGGCACCCGGTATAAGGCCGACGTTCACCTCGGTCTGCCCGAGGAGCGCATCTTCCACCGCCACCGCCAGATCGCTCGCTAGGATGAGCTCGAGCCCGCCGCCGAACGCGTGTCCGTTCACCGCCGCGATCACCGGCTTCGACAGGCCCTCTATCCTGTCCACCAGCCCCTTGGTTATCCTGAGGTACGGCCCCGCCTCCTCCTCGTCCATCTCGAGGAACATCCTGAGGTCCGCGCCGGCGCAGAACGATTTATCGCCCGCGCCGGTTATCACGACAGCGAATACGTCGGGGTCCCCCTCCGCCTCGTCGAGCGCGTCCAGCATCTCCTCCTTCGTTCCGGCGTCCAGCGCGTTCCTCACATCGGCCCTGTCTATCGTGATCCAGGCGACGCCGTTCCTCGTCTCGTACCTGATGTTCGAGTAGACCATCGCCGGACATGCGGGCGGGGTGGATATTGGGGTTTCCGTCCGGGGCAGCGCGCGCTTCAGACTTTTATATCACGAACTCGCAGATGCCGGTAGAATGCCTGCGCAGGCGGCCGAGGTCGAGCTTGAACGTTCCGAACTCTCCAGATATAAGTGGGTCGGCGCATCCCCGAAGAGGAAGGAGGATTCCGAGCTCATAAGGGGCAGGGGCACCTATACGGACGACGTCAGGTTGCCCGGCACGGTCTACGTCGCGTTCGTCAGGAGCCCCTACGCGCACGCCAGGATAAAGAGCATAGACGTCTCGAGGGCGCTCGACGACCCGAAGGTGGTCGGGGTCCTGACGCCCGACGAGGCCGTTCCGCTTCACTCCTGGATGGAGATGCCCGGCATGAGGCAGGTGCCCCGCACATCCCTCGCGGTCGGTAGGGTCAGGTTCCAGGGGGAGCCCGTGGTGGCGATCGCCGCCACCGACAGATACGCGGCGGAGGACGCCGTACAGCTGGTCGAGGTCGAGTACGAGCCCCTCCCCGCGGTCGTGGACGCGGAGAAGGCGCTGGAGCCCGGATCCCCACTGCTGTACGATGAGTGGGGAGACAACCTGATCTATCACGGGGACGCGAAGTTCGGGGACGTCGAGGGAGCGTTCGCGCGCGCCGACCTGGTGGTCGAGGGCACGCTCGTGAGCAACAGGCACTCCCCGACGCCCATGGAGCCCCGCGCGATAACCGCGCACTACGATCCCGTGAAGGGCGTCTTCACCATATGGGTGACCACCCAGTTCCCCCACGTCTTCAAGACGTACGTATCGCAGGTCCTCAAGTTCCCCGAGGACCGGATAAGGGTGATAGCGAAGAGGGTGGGCGGCGGATACGGCCCCAAATCGCACGTTTACCCGGACGACATAGCTGTCCTGCAGCTGGCGCTCAAGCTCAGGAGGCCGGTGAAATGGGTCGAGACGAGGACCGAGAACCTCCAGGTGACCGGCCACGCCCGGGACTGGAAGATCAGCTACAGGGGGGCGTTCACGAATGATGGAAAGGTGCTGGCGGTTTATATAAAGGGCATCGCCGACTTCGGCGTCTACGGCCCGTTCTGGACCGAGATACAGCCCGCGCTCGTGGCGCAGGCTCAGGCACCGGGTCCCTACAAGATGCAGGGATACGAGTTCGACCTCTACTGCGTCGCGACGAACAAGGCGCCGTACGCGGCCCACAGGGGGTTCGGAAGGCCGACGGGATCGCTCGTCATGGAGAGGATAATGGACGGCGCCGCGCGCAAGCTGGGGCTCGACCCGGTCGAGATACGCCGGCGCAACCTGATCGGGCCCGATGAGATGCCCTACAGACAGGTCACCAACATAGTGTACGACAGCGGGAATTACCCCGGGGCGCTGGAGACAGCGCTCAGGTCCTTCGATTACAGGGGATGGAGGAGGAAGCAGGAGGAGCTCAGGAGGCAGGGGAGGTACGTGGGGATAGGGGTCTCGACGTACGTGGAGTACTCGGCGCCCTCCTCCAAGAGGCTCTCCGAGGGCCTCGGATGGAAGGTCGGCGGATACGATATGGTCAGGCTCAGGGTGGAGCCGACCGGGAAGGTGAAGTTCTTCACGGGCCAGTCGACCCAGGGCATGAGCCACGAGACTATATTCGCGCAGATAGTCGCGGAGGAGCTCCAGGTGCACCTCGACGACGTGACCGTGGTGGAGGGCGATACCGAGGATACGCCCTACAGCTACGGGGCGTGGGCCAGCAGGGCCACGGTGGTCGTCGGGGGGGCCGCCGTCAAGGCGTCCAGGATGATAAGGGACAAGATGGCAAGGATAGCGGCATTCAACCTGGGCGTGGAGCCCTCCGACGTCGACGTAGCCCGCGGCTGGTTCTACGTGAAATCGGATCCATCGAGGAGGATGCCGTTCCCGGAGGTCGCCAGGATAGCGTACCAGGAGGTCCACCGGATACCGATGGGCCTGGAGCCGGGGCTCGAGGTCGTGACGACGTACGAGCCGGAGGTCTACACCACGGCGAGCTACGCATGGCACTTCGCGGTCGTGGACGTGGACCCCGAGACCGGGAAGGTGAACATAGTGAAATACTACGTGCTCGAGGACGCGGGCATCTCGGTCAACCCCATGACCATGCACGGGCAGACGCACGGCGCTGTCGCGCACGAGATAGGCGGCGTCATGTACGAGGAGCTCAGGTACGACGAGAACGGGAACCTGCTGAACTCGAACTTCGTGGACTACCTGGTCCCGACGGCGCTGGAGATACCCGACATAGAGGTGGAGCACATGGAGACGCCGAGCCCGCAGCTGGGCGGCTGGAAGGGCATGGGCGAGGGCGGATCGATAGGCGCCCCGCCGGCGCTCTTCGGCGCGATAGAGGACGCGCTCTCCCCGCTCGGCGTCAGGCTCGACAGGGCCCCGCTCAGCCCGGAGAACATACTGAGGGCCATCAGGGCCGCGGGACACGCCCCCTGAGGTCGGTGTGCCAGCGATGGAGGGCCGCATCAGGGTGGTCGTCTCATTCGACGACACGGACTGCAGCAAAAGGGTCCACTTCTCGAGGTATTCCATCTGGATCGACAGGGCCATACAGGAGTACTTCAGGGAGCTCGGGTTCGAGTTCCAGCAGGATGGGAGCCTGCGCTTCGGGGAGACCGGCGAGGTAGTCGCGTTCGCCATAGGCGAGTATCGCGCGAGGATGGACAGGCCGTCCAAGCTGGGGGACGTGCTGGACGTCGTCGCCCGCCCGGCGGAGATCAGGAGCCGCGTCATCGTGTTCGACGGCTCGGTGTCCGACGCGTCCGATGGCGCGACGGTGGCCAGCGGCAGGATAACCATGATACACCTGGATCCGTCCACCGGCCGCTCCCGGGATATCCCGGGATGGCTCGCCGCGCTCGTGAGGCGCTGAAAACCGTTATTAGCTATCCCACGCGAGTCGCGGCATGGACTTCGGCGAGACGGACGAGCACGCGCTCCTCCGGAAGGGCATGGCCGATCTGGTGAAGCAGTTCCCCCGGGAGTACTGGCGTCAGAAGGACGTGGCCGAGGAGTTCCCCCAGGAGTACTGGGACGCGCTCGCGAAGCAGGGATGGCTGGGGCTCCTGGTCCCCGAGGAGTACGGCGGCGCCGGGCTCAACATGTACGAGGCCCACGTGGCGGCGTACGAGGCCGCGAGGAACGGCGCCGGTGTCCCGGGCGGGGATCTCCTCATGAGGACATACATGTTCGGGACGTACCCGATAAGGCAGTTCGGGAGCGCCGGCCTGAAGGAGAAGTGGCTGCCCAGGATAGCCGAGGGGAAGGCGATATTCAGCATAGGGCACACGGAGCCCGTGGCCGGCGTCAACACGTTCGATATAGAGACGTACGCAGAGCACAGGGCCGGCGAGTACGTTGTCAACGGCCAGAAGATATGGATGACCTTGGCGCACAGGGCCGACGCGATACTCCTCGTAGCGAGGACGAAGCGCAAGGAGGAGGTCAGGGAGAGGAGCGATGGCCTGACGCTCTTCATGCTCGACACCCACAGGTCGAAGGTCAGGACGGCTAAACTCCCGGCGTCGGTCATGAGGCCGCTGGGCGAGAACGTCGTCTACTTCGAGGATACGGTGATACCGGAGGAGGACGTGATAGGGGAGGTCGACAGGGGATGGCGCTACCTGGTCAACGTGTTCAACGCGGAGCGCCTGGGGACCGCGTCCGTCGCCGCCGGCGCCGGCGAGTACGTGCTGGACCTGGCCGTGGATTACGCGAAGACGAGGAACGTCTTCGGGAGGCCCATAGGCTCCAACCAGGCCGTCAGCTTTCCGCTGGCCGAGATCAAAATGTACCTGGAGGCGGCCAAGCTCCTGCTCCAGAAGGCGGCGTGGCGCTTCGACAGGGGGGAGGATCCATCGGTGGAGGGCAACATGGCCGCATACATAGCGGCGGAGGCCGCGTGGAGGGCCGCGGATCAGGCGGTCCAGGCCTTCGGCGGACTGGGCTTCTCGGTCGAGATGGACATAGAGCGTTACTACAGGGACCTGCGCCTGTTCAAGACCGCCCCGGTGCCCAGGGAGATGGTGTTCAACTTCATCAGCAGGCGCCTCCTCGGGCTCCCGAGGACGTTCTAGGCCGACGGCCGCTCCGCGCGTTTCAACTTTAAATAACTCCCGGCCCACTTTCATGCGGATTGCGTCCTGCTCCGTTTGAGTATTATGCACCCGAGACAGTTGAGGACGCGCTGAGGCTGCTTGAGGAGAAGGAGGGCGCCAAGCTCCTGGCCGGGGGCCAGAGCCTGCTGGCGCTGATGAAGCTCAGGTTGCTGGCGCCGTCCGCCCTGATAGACCTCAACAGGATAAACGGCCTGCGCTATATAAGGGAGGAGGGGAACGGCTGGCTGTCGATAGGCGCGATGACCCTGTACGATGAGCTCGAACAGTCGCCGGTCGTGAGGACGCGCTACCCGGCGCTCCGCGAGGCCCTCTACCGGCTCGGCGATCAGCAGGTGAGGAACAGGGGCACGATAGGCGGGAGCCTGGCGCACGCCGATCCGTCCGCGAACCTCCCTCCGGCCATGGTGGCGCTGAAGGCGCAGATCGTCGTCGCCCGGAGGAACGGCGAGAGGAGGACGATATCCGCCGACGACTTCTTCGTCGACTCGTTCACCACGGCGCTTGATCCGGAGAGGGAGATGCTGGTGGAGGTGAGGCTGCCGCCGTGGCCGCGGATGAGCGGCGGAACCTACATGAAGCTCTCGAAGAGGGAGATAGATTTCTCCATAGTGGAGGTCGCGGCCCAGATATCGGTCGACGACGCCGGAAATGTGAGGGAGGCCAGGATAGCCCTGGGATCCGTCGCGCCGAAGCCCTACAGGGCGACGGGCGCCGAGAGCGTGCTCCTGGGGTCCAAGGTGGACGAGGGTCTGGCCGCCAGGGCCGCCGAGAAGGGCGTCGAGGGTCTGGAGCCCCCATCGGACGTGCAGGCCACGGGCTGGTACCGGAAGGAGGTGTCCAAGGTCCTGGTCAAGAGGGCTATATTGAAGGCGTGGAGGCGCGCTACGGGGGTGGAACAATGAGCGAGGGACAGGAACTCGTACACGTGAGGGTCAGGGTGAACGGCCAGCCATACGAGGCCGATGTGGAGCCCAGGACCCTCCTGATAGACATGCTCCGCGATAATCTGGGGATCACGGGGCCCCACATAGGGTGCGATACCGGCCACTGCGGAGCGTGCACCGTCATACTGAACGGGAGGAGCGTGAAGTCGTGCATGGTGCTCGCGGTGCAGGCCGACGGCTCCGAGATATTGACGGTCGAGGGGCTGGAGAAGGACGGCCAGCTCCACCCGCTCCAGGAGGCCTTCTGGGAGAACCACGCGCTGCAGTGCGGCTACTGCACGCCCGGACAGCTGATGTCCGCGTACTTCCTGCTGGGCCGCAACCCCAATCCGAGCGAGGACGAGATAAGGAAGGCGATAGAGGGCAACCTGTGCAGGTGCACGGGGTACGTCAACATAGTGAAGGCGATAAAGGCCGCCGCCCTCAAGATGTCCAGCCCCAGGGCGGGTTGATGGCGGATGTCCAAGGCCTCTCCGGAGCTAATTTCACTCTACACGCAGGATAGCGCCGCCCTGACCCTCAAATGGCTCGGGAAGCCCCTGAAGCCGAAGGAGGACCACCGCCTGGTGAGGGGGAGGGGCGCGTTTGTAGACGATGTCCAGCTGCCGCGCATGGCGTACGCGGCGTTCCTCAGGAGCCCCTACGGCCACGCCCGGATAAAGGGGATGGACATCTCCAGGGCCAAATCGATGCCCGGGGTCCTCCTCGTCTGGACGGGCGACGACATAAAGAAGCGCATGAGGCCCCTTCCGCAGGCCACGCCTCCCCCCGCGAGGAACGCCATCGACTATCCGCTGGCCGTGGATAAGGTCAGGTTCCAGGGGGAGCCCGTCGCGATGGTCGTGGCGGAGAGCCGCTACCTCGCGGAGGACGCGGCGAACCAGATAGATGTCGACTACGAACCCCTCCCTGCCGTGATGGACGCGGAGAAGGCGCTGGAGCCCGGATCCCCCTTGGTGCACGAGGAGGTCGGATCCAACATGATAGCGCACGTGCACTACAAGTGGGGCGACGTTGACTACTACTTCCAGCACGCCGACATGGTCGTGGACGCCAAGTTCCATTACCACAGGTTCACCGGGGCCCCTATTGAGCCGAACGCTGTGGTCGCGGACTACGATGAGCGCCTGGACGTGATGACCGTGTACTGCAACAACCAGGCCCCGATGGAGTGGCTGCCGCAGCTGTCGGCCGGGCTCAACATGCCGTACCCCAAGCTGAGGGTCGTGACCCGCGACATAGGGGGGGCGTTCGGGACCAAGCTCATCAACTACGTGTACATGGTGCTGGCTTCGCTCGCCTCCAAGGAGCTCAGGAGGCCCGTGAAGTACGTGGAGACCAGGACGGAGAACCTCCAGGCCGCCGCCCACAACGCGGAGAGGACCTGCTACGTGAGCGCCGCCGTCCAGAGGGACGGGACCGTGCTGGCCATCAGGATGAAGTGCATAGACGACGACGGAGCTTACTCGAGGCACGAACCCGCGGGCATGACCGTGTGGGCGCAGGTGTCCACCGGGCTGTACCGGATAAAGGCTCTGGAGAACGATTTCTACGCGGTGTTCACCAACAAATGCCCGTCCACGTCCATCCGCGGCTTCTCGAGGGCACCCCATCTGTTCATGATAGAGAGGATAATGGACAGGATAGCGCGGAAGCTCGGCGTGGATCCGGCCGAGATAAGGATGAGGAACCTCGTGAGGCCGGAGGACATGCCGTACATGACGCCCAGCGGCGGGCTCTACGACAGCGGGAACTGGCCCGACGGGCTCAAGAAGGCGCTCGAGGCGGCCGATTACCAGGGGTGGAGGAGGAAGCAGGAGGAGCTCAGGAGGCAGGGGAGGTACGTGGGGATAGGCGTTGTCGTGGGGTCCGACTCCGCCGGCCCCAACATGGCCCAGGTGAAGATGTACAATCCGGGGTTGCCCTACACCAGCGGCACGGAGGGCGCGCTAGTCCAGATGACGCCCGACGGCAAGGTCAGGGTGACGCTCGGGACCTCGCCCCAGGGGATGGGCCACGAGACGACCGCAGCGCAGGTGGTCGCCGACGTGCTGGACGTGGACTACGACGACATATACGTGCAGACCGGATTCGATTCGTTCACGTCGATATACACGATGCACTCGGGCACGTACGGGAGCAGGTTCGCCCCGCTCGGCCTCTCGGCCGTGTATCTGGCGGCCGCCAGGCTGAAGGCGAAGCTCGCAAAGATAGCCGCGTACATGCTCAGGTGTAACGAGCTGGACGTCGTCCTGGACGGCGGTAAGGCGTTCTGCAGGACGGATCCCCAGAGGGCCGTCGATTTCAAGAGGATAGCGAGGGTCGCTTACGGGAACGTGAACGAGATGCCGCCCGGGATGGAGCCCGGCCTTTACTCGATCGCGATATTCAGGCCCCCGTTCCAGAACCCGGATGAGAACAGGAGGGCGAACCTCGCCCTCACCTACTCGTACAACGTCCACGTGGTCGTGGTGGAGGTGGATCCGGAGACCGGAATGCCCAGGATACTGAACTACGTGGCGCTGGAGGACTCCGGCAGGATCGTGAACCCGCTCGTGGTGGACGGCCAGGTGCACGGCGCCATAGCGCACGGGATAGCGGAGGCCCTCTACGAGAAGTACAACTACGACGAGAACGGGAACCTGCTGAACTCGAACTTCGTGGACTACCTGGTCCCGACGGCGCTGGAGATACCACCGCTCTCGGTGGTGCACACGGAGACCCCCAGCCCGTTCACCCCGACGGGCGCCAAGGGCATGGGCGAGGGCGGCGGCACCGCCGTCCAGGCCGTGATAAGCGCGATAGAGGACGCGCTCTCCCCGCTCGGGGCGGAGCTTGTGGACAGCCACGCGGATCCCGAAACCATATTACGTATATTAAAGGGCTCATCCCGCTGATACCGGAGGTGTGATATGATGCCTCAGTTCAACGGTTCGGAAACCATCGAGGCCCCCAGGCAGGCCGTGTGGGATTTCCTGACGGATCCCCAGAAGGTCGGGGACTGCGTCCCGGGCCTCAAGTCGCTCCAGGTGACGGATTCCGATCACTTCACGGCGGACGTCCGGGTGGGCGTGGGGATACTCAGGGGGACCATAAAGGTGAAGTACGAGGTGGTCGAGAAGAACCCGCCCTCCAGGATCGTCATGAAGATGGACGGCAGCGGCGTAGGGAGCAAGGCGCTCATAAATTCCACTGTGGAGCTGAAGGACGCCCCGCAGGGCACCCAGCTGGACTGGGTGGCCGACGTCACAGTCTCGGGGACGCTCGCGGGCCTCGGCGCCCGTTACCTGAACGACATAGCGTTCAAGACCGTGTCCGATATCTTCAAGTGCACGAAGGAGAAGCTCAAGAGGCAGCGATAGAAACAGAAATTAAATAAAATTAAAAATATATTTTAAGGTCACTTGCCCTGGAACTTCGGCTGCCTCTTCTCGTAGAAGAACGACCTGATTCCCTCCTTCAGGTCGTCCGTGTAGAACAGGAGCAGGTTCTCCTTGAGCTGGTACTCGGTGCCCTCGTCTATCGGCATCTCGCTCCCCAGGTTCACCGCCACCTTCGTCGTGCCCACCGCGAGCGGCGCGTTCTTCGTTATCTTCCTCACGAGCTCCATCGTCTTCTCCATGAGCTGCTCGTGCGGGACCACCGCGTTGACGAACCCGAGCCTGTAGCCCTCCTCCGGGGATATCCACTCGCCGGTGAACAGGAGGTACTTGGCCCAGTACTTGCTTATCACCCGGGGCAGCCTCACCGTTATGCCGGCGCCCGGCATTATGCCGAGCCCCGTCTCCGGCAGGCCGAACTTCGCCTTGTCGCTCGCGACCACCAGGTCGACCGCCTGTATGGTCTCTATGTTGCAGTGTCCATTGACCGCCGCTATTATCGGCTTCCTCATCCTCTCCATGAAGCGCCATATGTCGAGGTTGAACCTGTTGAACTTCTCTATCTCGTAGTACTTCCCCGCCTCCACGTTCGCCAGGAACTCCTTCGCATCTCCCCCGGAGCTGAAGGCCCTGCCGGCGCCCGTTATGACGATCACCCATACCTCGCGGTCGTCGGCCGCCTTCTTCAGCGCCTCGTAGAACTCCTGGAGCATAGCGACGTTGAACGCGTTGCGCGCCTCGTCCCTGTTCAGCGTTATTATCGCCACGTGGTCCTCGGGCTTTTTCTCGTACAGGATGAGAGGTTTCTCGGACATCTCCATCACTCAGTTGTGCCGGGCCGGAACAAGTTAATATATCTTCAAGCCCGTTCGAAACACAATGAGCGGGGATGTTGCGATAATCGGGATGGGCGAGACGCCCTACAGCCGCGCCAGGGCCGACAAGGGCGAGGTCGTCATGAGCGCGGAACAGTACACCGCGTGGGCGGTCTCGCTCGCGCTCGAGGAGGCCGGCCTGACCAAGGGGGATATGGACGGACAGGGGCTCGCCGTGATAGGGAGCGAGTGGCCGCACAGCGAGATATGGTCTGCGGAGGTGGCGCAGAACCTCGGCTTCAGGCCAAAGCTGCTCCTCAGGGGGGATTTCGGCGGCGAAAACGCCGTGGAGCTGGTGATCCAGGCGGCCGCGGCCATAAGGTCCGGGCTCGTCGACTACGTGGTGGCGGTGGGGGGAGATTCCCCTATGACGCCGTTCGGCGCCCAGACGTCCAGGAGCTGGAGGTACGATATAGATTACATGAAGCCCTTCGGCCTGATGGGGTTCGTCACCCTCGCCGGGCTCATGATGAATCGGCACATGAGCGCCTACGGGACCAAGGTGGAGCACTTCGGGAAGATAGCCGTGACGCAGAGGGAGCACGCGAGGCTAAATCCGAACGCGTACGTGAAGGCGCCCCTGACGATCGAGGACTACATGAAGTCGCGCGTCCTATCGGATCCCCTCAGGCTCCTCGACTCTGTGATGTTCGTCAACGGGGGCCTCGCGGTCGTGATGGCGGGCCGCGGGAAGGCGTCCGGGGCCCCCAAGCAGCCCGTGTACATCACTGGATACGGGATGGTGCACAACTACGCGGAGGGGGATCCGGCGATGCCGGACGTGACAACGACCGGGGTGAAGGTGGCGGCGCGCGACGCGCTCCAGATGGCCGGGCTCGGATCCGGGGACCTCGACTTCCTCCAGCTCTACGACGACTTCACGGGCGCGGTCCTGATGCAGATCGAGGACATAGGTTTCTGCGCGAAGGGGGAGGGCGGCAGGTTCGTGGAGAGGACCGACATGTCGTACAGGGGCGAGGTCCCGGTGAACACCGGGGGAGGGCTGCTGTCGAACGGTCAGCCGGGGATGGCGGCCGGGTTCGTGCACCTGGTGGAGGCAGTGAGGCAGCTCAGGGGGGAGGCGGTCAACAGGCAGGTGAACGGCGCGCGCGCCGGCCTCGTGAGCGGTCTCGGGGGCCTCGCGTACGGCAACAACCTGGCCAATTCGGGGGCGCTGATCCTGGGGGTGGTGTGAGATGTCGGAGAAACCGCTTCCCGAGATAACCCCGCTGAGCAAGCCGTTCTGGGACGCCGCCGCCCGCCACGAGCTGCTGGTCCAGCGTTGCGGGAAATGCGGGCGCTTCATCTGGTACCCGAGGGGATCCTGTCCGTACTGCGGCTCGCGCGATCTGGAGTGGGCGAAGCCCAGGGACACGGGAAAGGTGTACGCGGCGACCGTGGCCAGGGCGGTCGTCGGGAATTCCCCCGCCTGGGAGAAGGAGCTGCCCTACGCCGTGGCGATGGTCGACATGGACGACGGCTTCAGGATCTACGGGCGCGTCGTGGGCGCGAAGCCCGAGGACGTCAGGCCCGGTATGCGCGTGCGCCTGGAGTTCGAGGATATCGGGAACGGCGTCGCGGTGCCCGTCTTCCGCCCGGCGTAATTATATATTGTCGATTCATATTTATAAAGTGCCTTGACCATAATCACCGGGGATGCCCAATATATCGACCTTCATCGATGTAAACGCCCGGTACTGGCCCAGGAAGCCCGTGGCTATATTCCCCGACAGAGGGGTGTCGTACACGTATCCCGGGCTCCTGGCTGAGGCCAACCGCCTCTCGAACGCGCTTAGATCGCTCGGCGTCTCGAGGGGGGACAGGGTGGCTGTCTACATGCCGAACTGGCCGGAGACGCTGATATCGTTCATCGGGATATGGAGGATGGGCGCCGTCGCGGTCCCCATGAACGTGGCGCTTAGGGACTTCGAGGCGGTAAACATGCTCAACGACTCGGGCGCCGTCGCGGCCATCACGACCCCCCAGGGATACGACGTGCTGAGCCACGTCATGGACAGGATACCGGACCTCGGACACGTGGTGATCGCGGGCGGGAGCGCCGAGGGCGCCCACAGCTGGAGGGACCTGATGGCCGGGGCCTCGCCCGACGGGAGGGCCGAGAACTGCGAGCCGGAATGCCTCGCGCAGCTCCAGTACACGTCGGGCACCACGGGCATGCCGAAGGGCACAATGCTGACACACTGCAACTGGATGTCCGCGTTCGACTCGGAGCGCTGGGCCCTCGGGATCACGCACGACGACGTCGTGCTGTACATCTATCCGATGGTCCACGTGGGGTTCAGCTGGGCGCTCACGGCGCTCAAATACGGCGCCACGGTCGTGTTCATGGAGAAGTATTCGCTGGAGAGGTATCTGAGGTACGCCGTGGAGTACGGGGCCACGGTCATCTGCACGATGCCCCCGGTCATGACCGACATGGTGAACAGCCCGGCCGGTATAGAGGAGTACTTGAGGACCGTTCGCGCCGCCGTGACCGGGGGGGCGCCCACGCCCCAGCCCGTCTGGGAGCGCTGGGCCTCCAGGTTCGGCATACCCGTGCTGAACGCGTACGGGCTCTCCGAGACGATAGTGGTAGGATCGGCTCCCGGGACGGTGCCGGGCTGGGAGCACCTGAGCAAGGGATACAGATCTGTCGGGGCCCCCATAGGATACGCGGAGGTGAAGATAGTCGACCCCGGGGATCCGGGGAAGGAGCTGGGACAGGGGGAGGTCGGCGAGATAGCCCTCAGGGGGCCCGCCGTGGCCAAGGGATACTGGAGGAACGAGCAGGCCACCCGGGATTCGTTCATGCCGGACGGATGGTTCCTGACGGGCGACATGGGCTTCCTCGACGAGGACGGCGTGCTCTACGTGACCGACAGGAAGAAGGACATGATAATAACTTCCGGCTTCAAGGTGTACCCGGCCGAGGTCGAGTCGATGTTGCTGCGGAACCCCAAGATACTGGAGGTCGCGGTGTTCGCGAGGTACGACGAGAGGAGGGGCGAGGTCCCGGTCGCCGCGGTCGTCCTTAAGCCCGGCGAGAGGGCCACCAGGGAGGAGATACTGGAGTGGGCTAAGCAGCACATGATAAGTTACAAGGTGCCCCGCGACGTAATATTCATGGACGAGCTGCCGAAGATGAGCGGGTGGAAGGTCCTCAGGAGGGCTCTGAGGGAGAGGTTCGGCAATTTCCCGCCCCCGGAGAACGGGAAGGGAAAGGAGAGGGCGCAGGAGACCCCTCAGACCACGGGATCGTGATGGCCGCGGACAATTAGATCAATCTTTTATACTACGAAGTGAATATAGCCCCGGTTTGCCCTTCATGCCATCAAGGGTGGTTATTCCGAGGACCCCGGAGGAGGCGATCGAGCGCCTCGAGGCGCTCGGCGGCGACGCGGCCATAATAGCGGGCGGCACGATGCTCTTCAGGCTCCGCAACAGCGGGCTCCTGGACCACGTCGGGGGGCTGATAGACCTCTCGGGGCTGGGGCTCAGCTACGTGAAAGAGGGCGACGGCATCTCGATCGGCTCCTACGCATCGCTGTCCGACGTCTACCGGTGGGCCTCATCGAGCGCCGCCAGGACGCGCGCGCTCGGGGCGCTGGCCGACGCCGTGATGTCGATGCCGGGGTGGCAGATCCGCAACATGGCCACGATCGGCGGGAGCGTCAGCATCAGCATGCCGCAATCGGACGTGGCGACGTCGCTCCTCGCGCTCGGGGCGCGCGTGAGGATCTCGGGTCCCTCGGGCGAGAGGACCGTCGATCTGAGGGACTACATGGCGGGCCCCCTCTCCCCCGCGCTGAGGACCGGCGAGTTCGTCCGCGAGATCGTCCTGGGACACCCGGGCGGCGGGTCGGCGCACGAGAAGTTCGTCGTCAGCGACATAGATCACCCGATAGCGAGCGCGTCCGCGCATCTGGCGCTTGCGGACGACGGCGCGATATCATCGGCGCGCATAGCGCTCGGCGGGGGATTGAGGAGGCACGTCGTCCTGGATTCCCCGCGGGTCCTAGTGGGGAGGATCCCCGACGAGGGGACCCTGGACGAGGTCTACGGCGCCGTGCGCGACTCGGTGGACCCCGTCGACGATTTCTCGGCCTCCGCCGATTACAGAAGGCACCTCGCGGGCACGATGGCGAGGAGGGCCATCAAGAGGGCCTATACGAGGGCCGGGGGGTCCGCGATATGAGGGTGAAGTTCGAGCTCAACGGCTCGGCGGTGGAGCTCGACGTGGAGCCCTGGGAGAGCCTGTTCGACGTCCTCAGGGATAAGCTGGGGATAAGGAGCGTGAAGACGGCGCTCTGCGAGGGCTCGTGCTCCGCGTGCGGCGCCTGCACCGTGCTCATGGACGGGAGGCCCATCTACTCCGTGATGACCCCCGCCTACCGCGCCGATGGCCGCTCGATAACGACGCTGGAGGGATTATCCAGGGGCGGGGAGCCGCATCCGCTGCAGAGCGCGTTCGTGGAGGCCGGCGCCGTCCAGTGCGGGTTCTGCACGCCCGGCATGATACTCATGGCCAAGGCGTTCCTCGACGGGGGCGGGGGGCCGGACGAGCGCGAGATCCGGGAGGCCATCAGGGGGAACCTGTGCAGGTGCACCGGGTACGTCAAGATAATCGACGCGATTCGCGTCGCGGCCGAGGGGTCCGGAGGCGGGGTACAATGACGTCGGTCGAGCTGGTCCGGAGGGAGTTCTCGACGATAGGATCTCGCGTCCCGAAGTACGATGCCCTGGAGAAGGTGGCCGGCGAGGCGCGCTACATGCTGGACGTGGAGATGCCCGGCATGCTGCACGCGAAGATCCTGAGGAGCAGCTACCCGCATGCCAGGATAGTTTCGGTCGACGTCTCGGGCGCGCTCCAAATGCCGGGCGTGGTGGACGTCATAACCGCGAGGGACGTGAGGCTCAACAACCTGGGATACCTGAGGGACCATCCGCCGCTCAAGTGGGGAAAGGTGAGGAGCGTCCGCGACGAGATAGCCGCGGTCGCCGCGGTCGATCCTGAGAGGGCCTCGCAGGCGCTGCAGGCGATAGACGTGAAGTACGAGCCCCTCCCGTCGATCACCGATCCCCTCGCCGCGCTCGAGCCCGGATCCGCCCTGGTGCACGAGGAACTGGGCACGAACCGCGTCAACATCGACTTCGGCCTCTCGTACGGCGATCCGGAGGCAGCCTTCCGGCGCGCGGACGTGGTGGTCGAGGGCACCTACAGGACCCAGTATGTCGCGCACAACCCGGGCGACACGATGGGGACCCTCGCGTGGGTGGACGCGCGCGGCGTCCTCAACGTCATCACGAACACGCAGACCCCGTTCCTATACCAGCGCTGGCTCGCCGAGTCGCTCGGGGTACCCGCGTACAACGTCAGGGTGATCCAGCCGTACATAGGCGGCGCGTTCGGGAGGAACCTGGACGTGTATCCGCACGACGTGATAACGGCGGCCCTGGCCATGAGGACCAGGAGGCCCGTGAAGCTTCAGTTCACGCGGTCGGAGGAGCTCCAGAACGCGCCCACGAAGCAGCCGCTAATAGCGAGGGTCCGCCAGGGGGCCACGAGGGACGGCAGGCTGGTCGCCAGGGAGGTAGACGCGATCCTGGACGCCGGCGCATATGTCGCCTGGGGGGTGTTCGACGCGAGGGTCATGCAGTACACCGTCACCGGGCTCTACGCCGTTCCGGCCATCAGCTTCAGGGCGACCGTGGTCTACACGAACAACCCGTACACCGCTGCCATGAGGAGCGCCGGGAACTCCCAGATCACGTTCGCGATCGAGAGCAACACGGACGAGCTCGCGGAGAGGCTGGGGATGGATCCCGTGGAGTTCAGGCTCCTCAACGCGAACAGGCCGAACACCGTGACGCCGCAGGGCGCGAGGATAACCACGTGCGCGATGCCCGAAGCCCTCAGGGAGGCCGCCAAGAGGATAGGGTGGAGGGGGAGGCATTCCGCGGGCCCCCGGAGGGGAATCGGGTTCGCGTGCTATTTCCACGTGGGGGGCGGCGCCAGGATATACGAGTCCGACGGGTGCGGCGCCACCGTGAAGGTCGACGACTTCGGGGGCGTGACCGTGTCGGTCGGCGGCACCGAGATCGGGGAGGGCCTGGATACCGGGATACAGATGATAACGGCGGAGGCCCTGGGGGTCCCCAGGGACAGGGTCAGGGTGCAGATAAACGGGGACGCGTCGATGAGGCTTTGGGACGTCGGCACGCATGCGAGCAGGGGGACGTTCATATGCGGGAACGCCGCGCTCGGCGCGGCGCTCGACGCCAGGAGGCAGATACTCGAGGGCGCATCGAGGATCCTCGGGGCGCCGGCGGAGGACCTCGAGATCGTCGACGGGTTCGTCCGCTCCCGGACCGATCCATCCAAGGGGATGGAATACGACAAGGTGATCAGGCGGATGCACTTCTTCAGCGGCGCCCAGGGCCGCGTCGTGGTGGCGTCGAAATACTACGAGCCGCCGTCCGAGGAGCCGGATGAGCGCTGGTACGGAAACGTATCGGCCACCTACGGGTTCGGCTGCCAGGCGGCGCTGGTCGAGGTGGATACCGAGACCGGCAGGGTGAAGGTGCTGAAGATAGTGAGCGCGCACGACGCGGGCCGCGTGATAAACCCCAGCGGATTCGAGGGGCAGATACAGGGGGGCGTGGCCATGGGCATAGGCCTGGCGCTGCTGGAGGAGCTGCTGGTCTCGGAGGGCCGCGTGGTCAACGGATCGTTCGAGGACTACAGGCTGCCGAGGGTCACCGACATCCCCGAGATAGACGTGGTCTCCGTCGGGGAGCCCGATCCGGAGGGACCCTTCGGGGTGAAGGGCGTGGCCGAGGGACCGGTCATTCCGACGGGCCCCGCGATAGCCAACGCCGTGGCCGATGCGCTGGGCCTGAGGATAAGGGATCTTCCGATAACCCCGGAGAAGATCTGGAGGGCAATGCGGTCAAAAACCCAGTGACATCCTCCCACGCTGAAGCGCGTGGGCTTCCCGCACCGCTATCCCCCGGCACGGGTTCGTCTGCGATGCGGGAACTTATTTCCTGATTCATCGACACGCGGCTAGCGACGGCCCGATCCGGTTGGCCGGTCCGTTGCCCCGCCGTAGGTATCTCCACAGGCGTGAATTCGGGCATGCCCATCCCTATCAGGGCGCGCTGGAGTATGATCAACGCTGCCTTGAGATCCCTCTGAGCCGTGTATCCGCACGAGGGACACACAAACGTCCTCTCGGAAAGCGCGACCTCGTGTTTAGCGTGGCATACGGGGCATTCCTGCGTCGAATATTCCGGGTCGACGGCGACCGTCAGGACGCCCTTCCGCTTCGCCTTCCACTCTACCTTATCCCAGAAACCCGACCAGGACGCGTCCTGAATAGCTTTCGCCAGGTTGTGATTCCTCATCATGTTGCCCACCGCCAGGTCCTCGTATGCGATGAGGTCGTATCTATCCACGAGCGCCTTCGCTAAATTCCACTGCCAGTCGTCCTTCGCGTTGTTGTAGTCCTGCCACCTCCCGGCGAGCAGGAGCCTCGCCTTCTTCCTGTTCCTCGACCCCCTTTTCTTCCTGCTCAGGACTTTCTGCGCTCTCC
>Ga0080006_1252152_pt1 | contig 56680 bp, 60 predicted proteins | sample RS3BMetagenome_FD_69209 | JGI IMG/M metagenome (GOLD analysis project Ga0080006, IMG submission 69209) | Ferric oxide microbial mat and aquatic microbial communities from Rainbow Spring, Yellowstone National Park, USA - RS3B (SPADES... ...
CCTCGCGCGCCCCCCCCGGTGCGCCCGGCCAGCGCCTGCGCCCCTCCTCGAGCACGGCGGGCGCCGTCGTTTCGGCGGTGTAGCCGGCAAAGGCAGCCCCGGCGTCGAGCAGGCCGCCGATATGATCGAGGATGTGGTTGTGGTCGATGGCGATGGCGGCGAAGCGGAGCGTCATGGGTCAGCCTCAGCGTGAGGACCCGATCATACCCCCCTCGCCGCCCCGGCGTGCAGCCGGCTGATCAGTTGCCGAGCGCCTTGTCGACGGTGTGGCCGGCGCGCTGCATCGGCCCCGGATTGACCGTGTTGTCGACCTTGGCGCCGGCCTTTTCCGCCGGGCCTTCGTGTGACTCGCAGGCGGCGAGGCCGCAGCTTGCGACGAGGGCCAGCGCCGGAAGCAGGCGGATCGGGAAACGGCTGACGAAACGGTTCATGAAACACTCCAGCTTGATTGCAGCCGAACACCGGACAAACGCACAAGTTGCAGGAAACCGTTCTCCCTCTTGACCGACATGCCGCCCAGGCCGGACAAGCCATGCCATGGCGCGCATCTTTTCCGGCATCCAGCCGACCGGCATCCCGCATCTGGGCAATTATCTCGGCGCGATCCGCAACTGGGTGGCGCTGCAGGAGGGCCACGATTGCCTGTTCTGCCTGGTCGACCTGCATGCCATCACCGTCTGGCAGGATCCCCAGGCGCTGCGCGAGCAGACGCTGGCCCAGCAGGCGGTGCTGATCGCCGCCGGGATCGATCCGGACCGCCATGTCCTGTTCAACCAGTCGGCGGTGAGTGCCCATGCGCGGCTAGCCTGGATCTTCAACTGCGTCTCGCGCATCGGCTGGCTGAACCGGATGACCCAGTTCAAGGACAAGGCGGGCAAGGATCGCGAGGCCTCGTCGGCCGGGCTCTACGTCTATCCCAACCTGATGGCGGCCGACATCCTCGCCTATCATGCAACCGCCGTTCCGGTGGGCGACGACCAGCGCCAGCATCTGGAGCTGGCCAACGACATCGCGCAGAAATTCAACCATGATTACGGCACCGACTTCTTCCCCGGCATCGAGGGGCTGATCCCGCCGGCCGCAGCCAGGGTGATGAGCCTGCGCGACGGGACGAGGAAGATGTCGAAATCCGACCCTTCCGAGCAGAGCCGGATCGCGCTCACCGACGACGCCGAGGCCATCGCGCTCAAGATCCGGCGCGCCAAGACCGATCCGCTGCCCTTGCCGGACACGGTGGACGGGCTGGATGGGCGGCCGGAGGCGCGCAACCTGGTCGAGATCTATGCCGCAGTCACCGGCATGACGCCGGAAGGCGTGCTGGCCGAGCATGGCGGCCGCGGCTTCGGACCGTTCAAGGAGGCGCTCAGCGCCATCCTGACCGAGATGATCGGGCCGATCGCCTCCGAAACGCGCCGCCTGCTGGCATCGCCCGACCATCTGCAGAGGGTGCTGCGCGAGGGTGCCGCGCGGGCCCAGGCGATCGCCGAGCCGATCGTGGCCGAGGCGGAGCGGATCGTGGGCTTCCTGCGGTAGCCGCAGCGCCTGGCAGTGGTCGAAGCGGCCTGGCCGGATCGCAGCGGAAATGACGTGCCTTCGCGCCGCGGACAGGCTCGATGACCCGGAGGAGAGTGTCATGCCGATCCTCACCCAGGATACGCAACCGGGGCTGAGCCTGACCAACGATGACGTCGCCGTGGTGTTCGCATGCGGCGTCAACTGGCAGTATCACCTCCTGAACGACCCTGACGGCACGAAGCTCTACGGCTCGGAGCAGGATCTCCGCGACGCCTGCCCGGGTGTGCGCGAGTGCGGCATCGTCGAGCTGGAAGTCAGGGTGCGTCGCTGGGTGCAGCCGCAGGATATTGCCGGCCTGAACACCACGCCTCCCCCACCGCCATCCGGCGAAGCGTAGGCCCGGGAGCCTTGCCGCCTCACTGCCTGATCGCGGCATTTGGCGCAGGCAGGAGCCGGAGGCTCTCGCATTGCGGCGCGGAGATCGGCACGGGGCGCGGTGATCAGTGCGGGGCGCGGTGATCCTGGTGGTCGCCATACCGGTATAAGGTCACGGCTTCAACAGGGACGATCACGCGCGATCTCTGTCTCCAGAACCAGTAGGAGACCTTGCTCATGCGTGTTTTTGTCACTGGGGCGACCGGCTTCATCGGATCGGCCGTCGTCAAGGAGCTGATCGCAGCCGGCCATGAGGTTCTGGGCCTGACCCGGTCCGATGAGGGTGCCGCCGCGTTGGCGGCGGTGGGTGCCGAGCCGCATCGCGGCTCGATCCTCGATCTGGACAGCCTGCGCCATGCCGCGGCGCGCTCGGACGGTGTCATCCACCTCGCCTTCAACCACGATTTCTCCCGGTTCGCCGCCAGTTGCGAGGAGGACCGTCTGGCGATTGACGCACTTGGCGGCACTCTCGCCGGGTCGGGGCGCCCGCTGGTCGTCACCTCGGGCACCCTGGCTGCCAGGAGCCAGCCGGGCCAGCCGGGCACGGAGGATCAGCCCGCGGTCGGCTCAGACCGGATGCCGCGGGCGGCCTCCGAAGAGGCGGCGGCGTCGGTCGCGGCGGCCGGCGTGCCGGTGTCGGTGGTGCGGCTGCCGCAGGTGCACGACACACGCCGGCAGGGGCTGATCACGTATTTCATCGCCACCGCGCGCGAACAGGGAGTGGTGTCCTATGTCGCGGACGGGCTGAACCGCTGGCCGGCGGCACCCCTGCCCGACGTGGCGCGGCTCTACCGGCTGGCGATCGAACGGGCAGCGCCCGAGGCCCGCTACCATGCGGTCGCCGAGGAAGGGGTAGCCATGCGCGACATCGCCGGGGCCCTCGGCCGCCGCCTCGGCCTGCCGGTGCGTTCGGTCACACCCGACCAGGTGGACGCGCGGTTCGGCTTGCTGGCACCGTTTGCCGCCCTCGACGCGCCTGCCTCCAGCGCGCAGACCCGCAGCCAGCTCGGCTGGCAGCCGGCCGGTCGCGGGCTGCTCGCCGACCTCGCGGAGCTGCAGCTTCCGCCGGGCTGACGTCCCGCGCGCCGGCCGCCCCTCCGCCGCGAGGCGGACGGCGGCCAGGCCGGGACTCAGGCCAGCGTGAGACCCACGTCGAGATTGTTGCGTGTGGCGTTCGAGTAGGGACAGATCTGGTGGGCGGTCTGCACCAGCCGCTCCGCGTCGGCGCGCTCGACACCCGGCAGGTCGACCACCAGATCGGCGGTGATGCCGAAGCCGCCTTCCGAGCGCGGTCCGATGCCGATCGTGGCGGTCACGCGCGTGTCGGCCGGCACACGCAGCTTGAGCTGCTGGCCCGCGACTTTCAGCGCGCCGATGAAGCAGGCCGAGTAGCCGGCCGCGAACAGCTGCTCGGGGTTGGTGCCGTCGCCGCCGGCGCCGCCGAGTTCCTTAGGCGTGGAGAGCATGACCTCGACGCGGCCATCCTCCGAGCGGGCCTGGCCGTCGCGGCCACCGGTGGCGGAAGCGGAGGTGCGGTAGAGAACATCGACTGGCATGGCGGGAACTCCGGCTGGGTGAAGGATTTCGCGATATCGTCTATCGCGATATTGAACATCTAACCGGGTCGCTGCTCCGCGTCCAGGCGGTTTTTGTTATCGTCGTATGAAATGCTGCGCTACAGTTTGCTCCGGCAGTGAGGAGCCACGTCGTGTCAGTCCCGCTTTCGCTCGATGAGCAGCTCTGCTTCTCGATCTACTCGGCCGGTATCGCCATCAACCGCGCCTACAAGCCGATGCTCGACGCGCTCGGCATCACATACCCGCAATACCTCGTGCTGCATGCGCTGTGGGAGCAGGACGGGCGGACGGTGGGCGCCATCGCCCAGCGCCTGGCGCTCGAATCCAGCACGGTGACGCCGCTGGTCAAGCGCCTGGAGCAGGCCGGGCTGGTCGGCCGCGAGCGCGATCCGGCCGACGAGCGCCAGGTCCGGGTGCGGCTCAGCCGCAAGGGCCGGACGCTGCGCGAGAAATGCGGCTGCCTGGGCGAGGAACTCAGCAGCCGCTCCGGCATGAACGCCTCGTCGCTGGCCGCCCTCAACAGGCAGGTCCAGGCCCTGCGCGACTCGATCGCCGGGAATGGCGCATGAGCGCGCCGGAGCTGCTGCTCTATGAGCACCCGCTTTCCTCGTACGCCCAGAAGGTGAAGATCGCGCTGCGCGAGAAGGATCTCGTCTTTGCCCGCCTGCTGCCCGAGGATTTCGGCACCGGCCGGCGCGACACGCCGTTCGCCGCGGCAAGCCCGCTCGGCGAGGTGCCGGCGCTCTGTGTGGACGGCGAGGCGGTCTTCGATTCGACGATCATCCTGGCCTATCTCGAGGATCGCTGGCCGGATCCGCCGCTGCTGCCGCAGGCGCCGATGGACCGGGCGCGGGCGCGGACCATCGAGGAGATCTGCGACAGCCAGTACGAGGCGGTCAATTGGGGCTGGGGCGAGCTGCTCTGGTTCGGCCGGGCCAGCGGCAGCCTGCGCGAGCAACTGGAAGCCGCGGCGCGGCGTGAGACCGCACGGTTGCAGGGGTGGCTGGAGACAGCACTGGGCGAGGCGGACTGGTTCGGTGGCACGCAGTTCGGCCTGGCCGATCTTGCCGCCGCACCGATGGTCAACCGCTCGGTGCATTACGGGCTGGGCCCAGCCGCCGGCTCGCCGCTCGCGCGCTGGCACGCCCGGCTCTCGCGCCGTCCGGCGGTGGCACAGACCTTTGCCGAGTTCGACGCGGCGGCGGCCGGCATGGTTCGCGCCGCCGACAGCTACCGCAGCGGCGGCCGCCGCCGGCAGTATCGCGACCACCGGCTCGAATGGATGATCCGGGCCGGCGGGCTGGCAGTGGTCGAGGCCGGCCTCCGCGACGACACGATCCGCTTCTCCAGCCTTTGACCGCCGGCCGGAGCGCGCCTCAGACGATCCCGCCGCCACCGGCACGGCGGCGTGGGCGACGGCGGGCACAGGCGGCCCGGTAGCCGATGGCCCGGTAGGCGGCGAGTGGCTCGATCGCCGCCCCCTTGCGCTGGCGCACCACCGCCAGCAGGGGCGAGACGTCGGTGTTGAAGGCGCGCTTGAGCAGCTGGTTGGCCATCATCGCGTCGTTCGCCTCCTGGCAGGCGGCAAGCTGCGCGCGGTCGACGAGCAGGGCCCGGGCACAGGCGCGCTGGATCTCGACGGCAGAGGCGATCAGGCTCTCGATCGGGTCGGTGACGTTGTGCGACTGGTCGATCATGTAGGCAGGCTCGACATCGAAGCGGCCGTCCTGTTCGGCATCGACCAGCTCGTTGAACACCAGGAACAATCGGTGCGGGTCGATGGCGCCGGCATCGAGATCGTCGTCACCGTATTTCGAATCGTTGAAGTGGAAGCCGGCAAGCTTTTTCGCATGCACCAGGCGCGAGACGATCATCTCGATGTTCACGTTGGGGGCGTGGTGGCCGAGATCGACCAGGCAGCGTGCCTGCGGCCCCACCTCCTGGGCGGCGAGCAGCGAGGATCCCCAATCCTGAATCACGGTGGCGTAGAAGGCGGGCTCGTACATCTTGTGTTCGAGATAGATGTGCCAGTCGGGCGGCAGGGCGACTGCCACCTGCTTGACGCTGTCGATGTAGCGCTCGAAGGCGCGACCGAGATGGGACTGGCCAGGGAAGTTCGCCCCGTCGCCGATCCAGATGGTGAGCGCCCTGCTGCCGAGCTGCTCGCCGGCGCGGATGCAGGCGACGTTGTGCGCCACCGCCTGCTCGCGCACCGCCGGGTCGGTGTGCGACAGCGAGCCGAACTTGTAGGACAGCCTATGGCCGGGATGGTCCGGATGGTCCTGGAAGGTGTTGGAGTTGACGGCATCGAAGCCGAGACCGAGCGACGCGGCCTGCTCGCGCACTGCGCGGTAATCCTCCGTCTCGTCCCAGGGCAGGTGCGGGGACACGGCAGGAGTTGCCGCGGTGAGCGCGTTCACCACCGCGCAATCCTCCAGCCGGTCGGACAGGCTGGCGGGCTCGCCCTCGCCGGGGAAGCGCGCAAAGCGGGTGCCGCCGGTGCCGGTGCCCCAGGAGGGCAGGGCCAGGCGCAGGCGCGCGAGGCGGCGGGCCACCATTTCGATGTCCAGCCCGTCGCGGGCGAGACGTTCACCCAGATGCTCGTAGTCGCGCGCCAGTGCCGCCTCGAGCGGGCGGTTCTGCGCGGCCACCGTGTCCTGCTGCGGCAGATGCGTCGGGCTTGCCTGGTCCATGGCGCCCGCCTCCTCAGCGGCTGAAGGCCGGCGCGTGGCCGGCATCGACGTTGATCACGTTGCCGGTCGACTTGCCCGAGCGGCTTTCGGTGGCGAGGAAGGCGATCGCCTCGGCGATGTCCTCGGGATACACGCCACGCTTGAGCATCGAGCGCTCGACATAGACGCGTTCGAGATCCTCGCGCGTCGTCCTGTTCGAGGCGGCCCGCTGGTCGCCCCACTCGCCCTGCCAGATCCGCGAGCCGCGCAGCACCGCGTCGGGATTGACCACGTTGGAGCGTATGCCGTGCGCGGCACCTTCCAGTGCGAGGCAGCGCGACAGATGCACCTCCGAGGCCTTCGCGACGCAATAGGCCGCAGCCCCGGGCGAGGCGACCATCGCGTTCTTGGACGCCACCAGCACGATCGAGCCGCCGGTGCCTTGCGCCTTCATCAGCCGGAACGCCTCGCGGGTGACCAGGAAATAGCCGGTGGCCAGGATCGACATGTTGCGGTTCCACAGCGCAAGGCTGGTGTCCTCGATCGGAGCGGCCGAGGCGATGCCGGCATTGGAGACGCAGATGTCGAGCCCGCCATAGGCGAGTGCCGCCTGCTCATAGAGGCTGGCCACCGCCGCCTCGTCGGTGACGTCGACCCACAGTCCGCTTGCCGCGTCGCGCCCGTAGCGCGCGCGCAGGCTCGCCTCCGCTTCAGCCAGCACGTCGCGGTCGATGTCGCAGATCACCACGCAGGCGCCCTCGTCGGCGAGCCTGCGCGCGGTCGCCATGCCGATGCCGCCGGCGCCGCCGGTGATCAGCGCCACGCGGCCCGCCAGTGCGCGGGGCTTCGGCATGCGCTGCAGCTTGGCCTCCTCGAGCAGCCAGTATTCGATATCGAACGCCTCCTGCTCGGGCAGGCCGCGATAGGTCGAAACGGACGAGGCACCGCGCATGACGTTGATCGCATTGGTGTAGAACTCGGCCGCGATCCGTGCCGTCGCCTTGTCGGCGGCAAAACTGATCATGCCCACGCCCGGCACGAGGTAGATCACCGGGTTCGGATCGCGCATCGCCGGGCTGTCCGGCCGGCGGCAGCGCTCGTAATAGGCGGCGTAGTCGTCGCGATAGCCGGCAATCTGCGGCTCGAGGCGGCCGATCACGTCGGCCACACTCTCGCCAGCCGGGTCGAAGCCGATGACCAGCGGCGCGATCTTGGTGCGCAGGAAATGATCCGGACACGAGGTGCCGAGCGGCGCCAGCCGGTCGAGGGCTGCGGAGCAGACGAACTCGAGCACTTCGGGACTGTCGTCGAAATGGCCCACCGCCGTCGCGGCCTGGCCGCCATGGTCGCGCCGCGCGACCAGGCCGCGGATCTGCGGCATGAGGGCGGCGGCGACCGATTGGCGCGCGGCCGGCGCCAGCGGCCGGAGCTTCTCGCCGCCAAAGGCCGGGCGCTCGCCGGCGAGACGGTGCAGGGCCGCGACCGCCTTGTTGATCGTCTCGATCGTGGTGTCATAGCAGGCGCGCTGCGTCCGCCCCCAGGTGAACAGCCCGTGCGCTTCCAGCACGACGCCCTTGGCCCGAGGGTTCTCGGCCACGAAGCGCTGCAGCCAGACGCCGAGCTCCCATCCCGGCCGCCGCCAGGGCAGCCAGCCGATCTCGCCGCCGAAGATCTCACGCGTCAGCCGCTCGCTGTCGGCCGAGGCGGCAATGGCGATGATCGCGTCCGGATGCACATGGTCGACATGCGGATGCGCGATCAGCCCGTGCAGCGGCGTGTCGATGGAGGTGGCGCGCGGGTTGAGGTTGAAGGTCAGGTGCGGATAGAGCCCGACCATGGCGTCCTCCGCCTCGGGGCCCCGGTACAGCGACTGCATCTGCAACAGCCTGTCGAGGTAGAGCGTGGCAAACCCGTCGAGCTTCATCGTGCCGATGTCGCCGCCCGAGCCCTTGACCCACAGCACCCGCACGGTCTCGCCGGTCAGCGGATCAGGCGCCTCGAGTTTGGACGAGGTGTTGCCACCGCCGTAATTGGTCACCCGCTTGTCCGATCCGAGCAGGTTGGAGCGGTAGAGCAGCAGCGCCTCGGGCGAGAGGGTGGCGGCATGCGCCTCGTCCCAGCGGTTCTCGAGGAGCTGTGGGCTGGCGAGCTGCGTGTCCATGGCATGTTCCCGGGCTGCGGAGCGAGGCTCGGACACAGGCTAGGCCCGGTTGCCATATCCAATCAAGTCCGCTCGCCACCAATCACCTCCAAGCACGGACGTCTTGACGGTGATCCGTGCCGGCTGCACCCTGCCCGGCTGCACCCCTGATCAGGTGCGTGTCGGATGGGCGGCTATGCTCGAACGTGAGCGTCAAAGATTGATCCTGAAGGCGGTCGAGGAACAATCGGTCATCGCGGTGGGCGACCTGTGCGACCTGCTCGGCGCCTCCGAGGCGACCGTGCGGCGCGACATCGTAGCCCTCGCCGAGCGCGGCGAATTGCGCCGTGTCCGCGGCGGGGTGGAGGCGCTGCAACCGCGCTTCCGGCCGCATTTGGTGGGAACGCCGCTGGCGCTCAGCCGCGACATCCAGGCCGCCGAGAAGCGGGCGATCGCGCGGGCTGCCGCCTCCCTGGTGGGCGACGGCGACAGCATCGTGGTCGGTGCCGGGAGCACGACCTTCTGCCTGGCCGAGTTCCTCGAGCACAAGGAGCTCGACATCCTGACCAGCTCCTTCCCGCTCGCCGCCCACCTGGTGAGCCACAGCCGCAGCCGGGTGACCTTGCCGGGCGGCACGATCTATCGCGAACAATCGGTGGTGCTCAGCCCGTTCACCGGCGAGACCAGCCACTTCGCAGGACGGTTGTTCCTGACCTCCTGCTTCGGGATCAACCATCGCGGCATGATGGAGAACGACCCGCTGATCGTGCAATCGCAGAGCCGGCTGCTCGACAGTGCCGACGAACTCGTGGTCCTCGCCGACAGCCGCAAGCTGCGCCAGCGCTCGTCCATGCTGGTGGCCCCGCTGGGGCGCATCAGCCGCGTGATCACCGACAGCGCTGCGGCTGCGGAGGACCTCGATGCGCTGCGACAGGCAGGCGTCGAGGTCAGCGTCGTGGCGGTGGCCGGGAGCGCCGGGGGCGGCGACCGGAGCATCGAGGATGTCGCCTGACCGCGGGCACGAGGCGGGAGGCGGGAGGCGACGAAGGAGGCGCTATGAGACGCGGAGCCATCATGGGCCGCCTGATTGCGGGCAGCGAGGCACTGGCTGGACGCGCACCACTCCGCGAGACGCGCGCGACGCAGGTGCCGCTCGTCATCGGCCCGCTCGCGCATCCGGCGAGGTCGCCGACCGGGGGAGATGGCGGAGCCGCCGACGCCGCCGGGGCGGTCGGGTTCGGCCGATGACCAGGCAGGAGCCGGGAGGGCTCGTCGTCGTCCTCGATCTCGGCAAGAGCAACGCCAAGCTCACCGTGCTCGACCGGGCGACCGGCCGCGAGTGCGCCAGCCTGCGCCGGCCGACGGCACCCACCGACGGGATGCCCCGCGAGCTCGGCCTGCCGGCCATCGAGGCCTGGATTGTCTCGAGCCTCGCGTCACTGCCCGGGCGGGAGCAGATCGAGGCCATCGTGCCGGTGGCCCATGGTGCCGCCTGCGTGATGCTCGACCACGAGGGGCGGGTGCTGCTGGCACCGGACTACGAGGACCCGGTCTTCGACAGCGAGGCGCACGCCTACGCCGCCCGTCGCGACCCGTTCGCGCTCACCTTCTCGCCGCTCCTGCCGCTCGGGCTCAACCTCGGCCGGCAGCTGCACACCGTCGCCACGCGCCTGCCCGGCCTGTTCGGCCAAGTCTCAATGATCATGCCGCTTGCGCAATACGTTGCCTGGTTCCTGTCCGGGGTCGCTGCGAGCGAGGTCACTTCGCTGGCCTGCCACACCGATCTCTGGTGCCCCGCCCAGGGCTGCTTCTCGCCGCTGGCCGAGAGCGCCGGCTGGAGCCGCCTGTTTCCACCGCTGCGTGCCGCCGGCGACCGGCTCGGCTCGCTGCGGCCGGCACTCGCCGACCGCTGCGGCCTGCCGCCCGGCTGCAGCGTGCTGTGCGGCATCCATGACTCCAACGCGTCCTGGTATCGCCATCGGGTGGCGCGCGGCCCTGGCGCGCGGTTCAGCGTGATCTCCTCGGGCACCTGGACAATCGTGCTGTCGAGCGGCACGCCGCCCGGCGCGCTGCGGCCGGAGTGCGACATGCTGGCCAATGTCGATGCTACGGGCGCGCTGGTCGGTACCGCGCGCTTCATGGGCGGGCGCGAATACGAGGCCGTGGCCGGTTCGCAGGCGCCGCCGCCCGACCGGGCTGGTCTCGGCCATGCTGCTCTCGCCAGGGCCGCTCTCGACAGGGCCGCTCTCGACAGGGCTGCTCTCGACAGGGCATTGGCCTGCGGTGCACGGGTCGACCCCTGCTTCGCGCCCGGCGGCCAGTTTCCCGGGGCCAAGGGGCGCGTAGTCGGCGGCGACGCGCTCGATCCGGCCGCCCGCGCCGCGCTGGCCAGCCTTTATGTGGCGCTGCTCGCCAGCCATGCCCTCGACCTGCTGCGGGCCGAGGGCGACATCGTCATCGACGGACCGCTGGCCCGCAACCCGCTCTTCGCGTCGCTGCTCGCCACCCTGCGCGCCGGGGCGCCGGTGCTGCTGGGCGGTGAGGGTTCCGGGTCCGCGGGGGGCGCCTACGCGCTACTGACCGGGCGCCTGCCGGACGATGCGGGGCTGGCGCCCGTCGCGGCGCTCGGTGACGCCCCGGCGATCCGCGAACAGGCACGCCGCTGGGGCATTGCCTGAAACCGGCCGGCCAGGGTTCAGGCGGCGGCTGGCGCCGCCACCAGCCGGTGCATGCCGAACAGGCCCCGCTCGTCGGTCCAGAATCCGTCCGGCTGCCAGCCCGCCTCGGCGGCCAGCCGCAGGAAACTCTCCGGGGTATGCTTGTAGCTGCTTTCGGTGTGGATGGTCTCGTCGGCCGCGAAGGCGATCCGCCGGTCGGCGACGGTTGCGACCTGCGGCCGGCGGCTGACCAGATGCATCTCCATTCGGCCCTCCGCCTCGTTCCACAGTGCACGGTGCGCGAACAGGTCGGGATCGAGATCGGCGTCCGCGATGCGGTTCACATGCGAGAGGATGTTGCGGTTGAACGCCGCCGTGACACCGCTCTTGTCGTCATAGGCCGGGATCAGCCTCGATGGGTCCTTGCGCAGATCGGTGCCCACGATCAGTTGCACGCGGTCAGCGTCCGCGCCTGCCGACAGCGTGGCCAGCACCTGGCGGAGGAAACGCACGGCGACTGCCGGCTCGAAATTACCGATGGTCGAGCCAGGAAAGAAGCCGATCCGGTGGCGACCGCCGAGCACGCGCGGCAGGCTCAGGGCCGCATGGAAATCGGCGGCCAGCGGGAACACGTCGAGTGCGGGTTCCGTGTCGCGCAGTCGCACCTGCAGCGATTTCAGCGCGCCGGGCGCGATGTCGATCGGCACGTAGGCGGACAGACGCGGCCTGGCTGCGCGCAGCAGGACCAGCGCCTTGCCCTCATCGCTGGCCCCGTACTCGACGAGAACGGAAGCGCTCGGCACCGTCGCCACGAGCGAGTCCGCGTGCTGTGCGAGGAGCGCATGCTCGGCGCGGGTCAGATAGTATTCGTCGAGCTGGGTGATCTCGCCGAACAACGCGCAGCCGCGTTCATCATAGAACAACCGTGCCGGCAGGGTCTTGCGGGGCGCGGTCAGCCCGGCGACGATGTCGGCGCGATCGCGCGCACGGCCGCCATCGAAACGCGCCGCCATGCTTTCGCCGGCCAAGCTTTCGCCGGCCAGGCTTTCGCCAGCCAGACTCTCGTCATGCATAGGATCCGTGTGCGCCCGGAAGGCGGGCGCGCGCAGGGTTGACATGTCTGGACGCTCCTTTTGCGGCATGGCCGTGCGGTGCCGAGACCACCGCGCGGGTCGAGAGAACGTCTCGCCTGCCTAGTGCTTTGGGCCAGCCGGTTCGAGATCGCGGGCGAGCCGGACACCGGTCACCTGCCAGCGTTTGCCTGGATGGAAGAAGTTGCGGTAGCTGGCGCGCGCGTGACCAGGCGGGGTCGCATAAGAGCTGCCGCGCAGCACCATCTGGTTGATCATGAATTTGCCGTTGTATTCGCCGATCGCGCCCCCGGCGGCGCGAAACCGCGGATAGGGCAGGTAGGCGCTGGCGGTCCACTGCCAGGCGTGGCCGAAGAACTCCGCCAGCCGGGACTGCGCGGCTTCGAGTTCCGCTTCGGTCGGCAGCCTCGCGCCGGCCCAGCGTGCATACGCGTCGGCCTCGTACCAGCTCACATGAACGACCGGCGCCTCGGGATCGGGTGCTGCGCAACCACCGGGTGTCACCTGCAGCCACCCACCTTCACCGTCCGGCCGCCAATGCAGCGGCGCCTCCCAGCCCTCGGCACTCCGCTCCGACCAGCCGTCGGACATCCACAGCGCTGGCCGGCGGTAGCCACCGTCGCGCATGAAGTCGAGCCACTCACGATTGCGCACCAGCCGATCGGCCAGCGCATGGGGTTGCAGCAGTTGCTGGTGGCGCGGAAACTCGTTGTCGAAGCCGAAGCCGCCGCCCGCATGGCCGATCAGCGCGATCCCGCCCGGACGCTCGACGAAATGTCCGTCGCCGCCAGTCGCTTGCGGCGCACGCCAGCCGGGGATCACCGCCAGCCCGTGGCCTGACCAGGCGAGCGGGTTCTGCGCCAGCGCATGCAGCGCATCGGTCAGCAGAAGTTCCTGATGCTGCTGCTCGTGATGCAGGCCGAGCGTGACAAGATCGTCAAGCTCGGCCCCGGACACCGTGTCGAGCAGTGCCACCATCGCCTGGTCGACATGGCTGCGATACAGCCCGACCTCCGCGCAGGACGGACGGGTCAGCAGGCCGCGCATGGGGCGCGGATGACGTGGCCCGACCGCGTCATAGTACGAGTTGAACAGAAAGGAAAACCGCTCGTCAAACTTGCGGTAATCGAGCGTGTTGGGCGCAAGCACGAATTGTTCGAAGAACCACGTGGTGTGCGCACGATGCCATTTCGCCGGGCTGGCGTCCGGCATCGACTGCACGCACTGATCTTCGTCGGACAAGCCCGACGCCAAATACTCGGTGTGGTCGCGGACCGCCCGGAAGGCGGAGATCAAGTCCCGCGCGTGCGAACCGGTCAGCGTTGGAGACTGGGACATGCCGGGCTCATGCTTTCGCGACTGAACGGATCGCCTGGGATGCGGTTGCATCCAGCTCACTATCGGTAAGCCGCAGCAACACATCAAGCCGGTCGGCCTCATCGGGCGGCTTGTCGGTGCGCAGGCGAGAGACGCGCGGGAATCGCAGCGCCACGCCGGACTTGTGACGCGCCGAGCGCTGTGCCGCATCGAAAGCGATTTCCAGGACTATCCCCTCGCCCGGCTCGTGCGCCACCTCGCGCACCGGCCCGAAACGCCCGACGGTGTGGTTGCGTATCCAGCGATCGAGCTGCGCCAGCTCGGCATCCGTGAAGCCGGAATAGGCCTTGCCGACCGGCACCAGCTCGCCGCCGGCACCCGGCTCGCCGCGCCACAATCCGAACGTGTAGTCCGAATAGAACGAGGACCGTTTGCCGTGCCCGCGCTGCGCATACATCAGCACCGCGTCGATGTTGAGCGGCTCGCGCTTCCACTTCCACCACAGGCCGCGCGGACGGCCGGGCACGTAGGGGCTGTCGCGGCGCTTGAGCATCAGGCCCTCGATCGAGGCCGCCCGTGCGCCCAGGCGCAGATCACCGAGTGCTGCGATGTCACCGACCGGCACCAGCTCGGAGAGGTCCATCCGCTCCGGGCGCACGGCGGCATGCCAAGCCTCGAGCCGTGCCCGGCGCTGCGCGAAGGGCAGCGCGCGCAGGTCATCGCCGCGCTCGAACAGGATGTCGTAGAGGCGAACGGCCGCCGGGTAGCGCTGCAGCATCACACCCGTCGGCGCCTTGCGGTTCAGCCGCTGCTGCAGGTCGGCGAACGGGGCCACCGCGCCATCGCGCATGACCAGGAGCTCGCCATCGAGCACCGCGTCGAAGCGCATCGCCTCGAGGATCTCGGGAAAGGCGGCGGAGATGTCGTCCGCACCGCGCGAATAAAGCCGCCGCCCGCCTGCCGTGGCGGCAAGCTGCACCCGGATGCCGTCCCACTTCCATTCGACGAGATACTGCTCGAGGGCGAGGCTGGCGAGATCGGGTGCTTCCAGCGGGTGGGCCAGCATCGGCGGGCGGAACACCGGCGCGTCCTTCGGGTCGGGCCGTTCGCCGCGCCCCTCGATCCAGGCGAACAGCTCGCCGTAGGGCGGCACCAGGCTGTGCCAGACCTCCTCGATGTCGTCCGCCGCGATCCGGCCGCCGGACAGTTCGGCGAGCGCGATCTTGGCCAGCCGCACGGAAGCGCCGACGCGCAAGCCCCCGGTGATCAGCTTGAGCATGGCGAGCCGCGCCCCGGCGGGCGAGGCGTCGAGCCAGCCGGCCACCAGCCCGGGCAAGTCCGCCTTCGCCGTGGTGGCGAGCGCCTCGACCACCTCTGCCAGGAGCGGCGGCGCCAGGAGGGCGGGTGCGGGAGGCGGTGCGGCGAGCGGCCCGGGCGGCCCGCGGAGCGGCTTGGGCGAGGCGCCACCGGGCGGCTCGGGCCACATCAGCGCGACCGTCTCGGCCAGGTCACCCACATAGTCGTATGACCAGCCGAACAGGATCGGGTCGGTCCGGCTTTCGGCCAGGGCACGGATCAGGGCGGGCTTGGCGGCGTCGAAGGCCAGCTCGCCGGTCAGCGCCGCAAGCCCGATGCCGCGGTCCGGATCCGGCTCGGTTTCGAAGAAGCGCCTGAGCAGCGCGATCTTGGCCAGGCGTCCGGGCGTCAGCGTCAGGCGTTCGAGCAGCTCGGCAAACGCGATCATGCCGCCGCCCCGGCGCTCGCCCCGAGGTCCGCCTCTGTGTCGGTCCCAGTGCCGGCACTGGCTTCCGGGCCCGCTCCGGGCCGGGCGTCCGCCTCGGGCTCCCTGCCGCCAGCCTCCTCCTCCTCGTCGCCGTAGCCGAGCAGCCGCAGCGCCCGGCCCCTTCGGCCACGCTGGGTCACGGCATGGATGAGGGCTTCCTCGCGGCCGTGGGTGACCCAGATCTCGGGGGCATCCACCTCCTCGATGGTGGCACACAGCTCGTCCCAATCGGCATGGTCGGAGACCACCAGCGGCAGCTCCACGCCGCGCGCCTTGGCACGCTGGCGGACGCGCATCCAGCCTGAGGCGAGGCAGGTGACCGGCTCGGCCAGCCGCCGTGCCCAGCGATCGGCGATCGCCGAGGGCGGCGCCAGCACGATGGCACCTCCCAGCGTGCCGCGCGGTGCCTCGGTGGCCGGCAGCAGCGGGCCAAGCGGGATGCCCATCGCCTCGTAGGCGCGGCAGAGGGGGATCAGCGCGCCATGCAGATGGATCGGGCGGTCCCAGCCCGCGGCGCGCAGCAGGGCGATCAGGCGCTGGGTCTTGCCCAGCGCGTAGCAGCCGACCACGTGGGTCCGCTCGGGAAACAGCGCGACGCTGTCGAGCAGCCGACGCACCTCGCCGGCGGGCTCCGGGTGGCGGAACACCGGCAGCCCGAAGGTGGCCTCGGTGACGAACACGTCGCACGCGATCGGCTCGAACGGCAGGCAGGTCGGATCCGGCACACGCTTGTAGTCACCCGACACGACGACGCGGCTGCCGCGCCAATCCATCGCCACCTGGGCGCTGCCCAGCACGTGACCGGCCGGCCGGAGCCAGACGCGCGCCTCGCCGATGGACAGGGGCTCGCCATAGTCGAGCGCCTGCCGGCTGCCGGCCACGCGGTCCTCGCCCATGCGCACCGCCATCAGCCGCAGGGTCTCCGGGCTGGCCAGCACCGCCCCGTGCCCAGGCCTGGCATGGTCGGCATGCGCATGGGTGACGATGGCGCGCTCGACCGGAGCTGGCGGGTCGATGAAGAAGCCACCCGGCTCGCAATACAGCCCCTGCGGCAGGACCTTGAGCCAGCTCTCGGGGTGCGGCGCCATCGTCCGCTGACGCGCGAACCGGGGCGCCGGTTGCGTCCCCGCGACGCCGCCCGACGGCGCTGCGATCGGCCGTGCGGTTGCACGGGCCGCTCGGCGCGTCGCAAGCTGGGCGCCATGCACAGCCTGACGCCCATGATCGACTGGTCCGTCGCCCTTCCCGCCTTTCTCGCCTCCTCCGTCGAGTGGGTGGAGGCCTTCACCATCGTGCTGGCGGTCAGTCTGCAGGTCGGCGGACGGCTGGCCGCCAGCGCTGCGGCGGCGGGGCTGGCCACCGTTGGCCTGATGACCCTGCTGGCCGGCGGCCTGGTGCGTCGCGGCGCCGATCTCGGTGCGGTGCGGCTGGTGATCGGCATCTTCCTGCTGCTGTTCGGCCTGCGCTGGCTGGGCAAGGCGATCGCACGGGCCGCGGGATTGCGCAGCCTGCACGACGAAGGCCACGAATTCGACCGTACCCGGGCGGCGCTGAGCCGGGCCGATCGCGGCGCTGCCTGGCTGGTCGCCTACAAGGGGGTGCTGATCGAGGGGCTGGAGGTCTGGCTGGTGGTGGTCTCGCTGGCTATCGGCCCGAGTGGCTGGACCAGCAGCGCCGGTGGGGCGCTCGTCGGGCTGCTGCTCGTGGCGGCGACCGGCCTTGCCATACGCGCGCCGCTGGCGCGGGTGCCGGAAAACAGCATCAAGTTCATCGTTGGCGCCATGATCACCGGCTTCGGCAGCTTCTGGACGCTGGAGTCGCTGCCCGGCCGGGCGGGGCAGGCCTCCGGCCTGCGCGGCGACTGGGCGCTGCTTGGCCTGGAGCTGTTCTACCTGGGAGGCGGCCTGCTGGTGGCGCTGCTGCTGAGGCGGTTCAGGCCGAGACTGCGTGCGAGCGGCGCATGAGAACATTGTTCAAGACGCTGTTCGGCAACCTGGCGACGATCGGCGCCGTCGCGGTCGTACTGGCGGCCGAACTGCTGCTGCGCGACCTGCCGGTGCGCTGGCTAGTCGTGCCGAGCCTCACCCTGGCGGCCGCCGCCTGGCTCAGCCTCCGGCCCTGATCGCCCAGACGCAATGGCAGGAGAGCGAAGCCGTGGACTAGCTGCGGGAGATCCAGATCCTGGTCCGGCCCCATGGCAACGAGCGCAGGACCGCCGCGGCGGGACGGACGATCAGGCGGATGCGCGCCCCGGGGCCGGCCGCAGCGGGCAGCGGGCGCGGAAGCGACGCGAGTTCCACGGTGCCGGGCTGGTGGACCCACTCGGCCACCGGCGCGGCCTGCCCACCGGGAGCCTGGGCGAACAATCCCGCCATGGCGCGGGGGTCGACCGGCGGCAGACCGGCCGCGGTCTTCGAGACGGTGTGCAGCAGGTCGGCGGCTGGCGCGAGAAAGGCCAGCGCGACGATCACCAGCAGGCGCTGCACATCGATACGGGTCATCGTCTCACGGCTCCGATCGCCATCCGTTCGGCTTGAACCCCGGGTCACCAAGCCCGCGCAATATTTCATATCCCGGGCGGCTTGTCGCGCCGCGCAATGACAGGACCGCGAAGCGATGCCGGGTTGCGCGAGCGGCATGGCGAGATGCGGGTCAGCAGGCTGCCGCGCGGCCGGCGAGGATGGCAGCAACCCGTTGCAGGCCCAGGCGCGGACTGGTCAGCACGGGCACCGCGACGCCACCGGCGAGCGCCTCGGCGACCCGGCCCATCGAGGCCTGGGCGAGCACGATCAGCTCGACGTCTCCGGCCAGGGCGAACAGGGCGTCGCGGATGATCCGGTCATGAGTGGCCCCGTCGCCTCCGAGCAGCGCGTCGAAGGCACCGGCGCAGAGATGGCGGACGGTCTGCACCTCGCGGCCGGCCTCGCGCGCCGCACGCTCCACCAGGCGGGCGGTCGGATCGAGCGTGGTCTGCACGGTGGCCGCCACCGCTATCCGGCTCGCCCGTGCGACTGCTGCCTCGGCCATCGCCTGGTCGATCTTGACCACCGGGATGTCGAGCAGCCCTGCCGCGACGTCCGCCGCTTCGCCGACCGAGGAGCAGGCGTTGAGGATCAGGTCGGCACCCATTTCCTGGCCGATCACCATGTATTGCGCCAGACGGCGCAGCACCGCCGGGGTCGGCGCGCCGGCCGCCATGGTGTCCTTGAGCAGGCTGTCATCGACCAGGTTGACGAGACGCACGGCGGGCATGAGCTCGGCCGCGAGTGCTGACACCGGCCCGACACTCACCGGGCCGGTATGAATTGCCACAACCGTGCTCATGATCTGACCTCACGTTCCGCTCCGAGACGCGGCTGGTCGACGGCGCCTGCAGCCTGCGCTCCGGACCTGGCCCGCGCCGCCCAGAAGCGGGCCGCGGCAGAGCCGGTGATATTATGCCAGGCGCCGAAGATCGCCGCCGGGAGGGCTGCCGCCGGATTCAGATGGGCGATCACCAGCGCGATCGCCAGCCCGGTGTTCTCCATCCCGACCTCGAACGCCACGGCCTGTGAATCGGCCTGCGGCAGCCGGAAGATGCGGCGCGCCGTGAAGAAGCCGATCCCGAGCCCAAGCCCGTTATGCAGTACCACGCCGAGGAACACGATGAGGCCGACGCTGGCCAGTTTAGTGGCATTCAGTGCCACGCCCGCCATGACGATCAGGATGAGGGCGATCGTCGAGATCGCCGGAAGAAACGGCACGATATGGCGAACCAGCTCTTTCAGCGTGAGCCGGATCAGCACGCCGGCGAGCACCGGCAGCAGGACGATCCTGGCGATGTCGAACAGCATCGCGGCCGCATGCACCGGCACCAGCGAATGGGCGAGCAGCAGGAAGATCCATGGCGTGAGGAACGGTGCGAGAATGGTGTTGCAGGTCGAGATGGTGACCGACAGCGCGGTGTTGCCGCGCGACAGGAAGGTCATCACGTTCGACGCCACCGCACTCGGGCAGCATCCGACAAGGATGAAGCCGGCTGCCAGCGCCGGTCCCAGATGCAACAGGCGCGTGACCGTAAGCGCGATCAGCGGCATCAGCACGTATCGCAGGGCGATCGCCAGCAGCACGACCACCGGTCGGGAGAACACCAGGCGGAAATCCTCGAGCCCCATGGTCAATCCCATCGCCAGCATGACGGTGCCGATATAGAACGGCACGCCGGGGGCGAGCAGCTTCGACTGCGCGGGCGTCGCGTAGGCCAGCAGCGAGAAGATGACGAGGAACAACGGAAAGAACCGGGTCAGAACGGCACAGGCTCGCAGCAGCATCTCGGACCCATTTCATTCAAGTGGCGCCGCGCGTGTTAGACCGTTGCCGCCCGCAGGCCAAGCACCCGCCGCACAAGCACCCGCCTCACCGACCCACCCGCCTGAACCGTGCTGATGCCCGCTGCTCACGGCGCCCCCGTGCGGCCGGGCCGGCCGGATCCCGACCTTACTCTCTGCAATTCAGCAAAGCGCTCGACGGATTGATCAGGATTTAGCGTTGGACGCTGACCGCCGCAGCCTGGAAAGTTCAAACCTCGGGAGTGAGCGCCGGCTGCAGATGTCCCGGGAGATGTGCCTGGGGATGCGTCGTGGCCGTCACCCGGAAGCACCAGCAGGGCATCATCGTTGCTCGAACTTTCCGGTCGCGAAAAATCGATGACGCAGCGGCGCCGCTTCCGCGCGATAACCGACCGGTTGCCTGCGCGTGCAGGATGCTCGGTCGGACGGCCCTGGAGAGGATGACAGATGATGCATCGCGGGAGCCTTGTCGCGGGCGTGGCGCTGGCTGCCGAAACGACCGGCAGCGCAGGCCACGCCGCATCGCCGGGCGAGCCCGAACGTTTCATTCTGGCGCCGAACGGTTGGGTGCCGAACAACCCGCATCTCCCCGTCCTGATCTACAGGAAGGCGGTGCAACCCGAACACGACGACCCGGCGGCGAGCTTCGAGGCGGTCTTCGCGCGCTATGGCTGGCCGGCCCAATGGCGCAACGGCGTCTATGATTTCCATCACTACCATTCCACCGCCCACGAGGTGCTCGGCTTTGCCAGAGGGCGGGCACGGCTGATGCTGGGTGGGCCGGACAGCCGCGAAGTCCTGGTCGAGGAAGGTGACGTCGCGGTCCTGCCGGCCGGCACCGGCCATTGCCGGATCGAGGCGAGCCGCGATTTCCTGGTGGTCGGTGGGTATCCGCCGGGCCAGGACTGGGACCTCTGTCGCCAAGCGCCCTCGCCAGGCGCCGCCAGGGCGATGGCCGATCTCCCTGTCCCGGCCGCCGACCCGGTCGAGGGCGGGGGTGGCCCCCTATGCCGGCTCTGGACCAGGAGGGCTCTGGGCCAGGAGGGCTCTGGGCCAGGAGCTGAACATCGGTCCCGACCCGGCGATCGCACCTGACACAGGAGGCCATCATGGACGATGAACGGGCACTGCCGCTGACCCGCCGGCACGTTCTCGAGATCGGTGCCGCCTCCGGTGCGCTGCTCGCCGCCGAGGTGCCGGCGGCGGCCCATACGCCCTCTGGGCAGCGGACGGCCGAACGGCCTGGCGGAGACATGGCGGCCCCCGACGCCGTCGAAGTCACCTTGTCGGTGAACGGCCGGCGTCACAGCCTGGCACTCGATCCGCGCACAACCCTGCTCGACGCGCTGCGCGAACATCTGGCCCTGACCGGCAGCAAAAAGGGCTGCGACCACGGCCAGTGCGGCGCCTGCACGGTTCTCCTGGATGGCAGGCGGATCAATTCGTGCCTCACCCTCGCCGTCATGCACGAGGGCGAGCCGATCACCACCATCGAGGGCTTGGCCGACGGCGAGCGTCTGCATCCGATGCAGTCGGCCTTCCTCGAGCATGACGGGTTCCAGTGCGGCTACTGCACACCGGGGCAGATCTGCTCGGCGGTGGGATTGCTCGCCGAATACCGGGCCGGGATGCCGAGCCACGTGACCGCGGATCTTACCGCGCGGAATGGCGCGCTGAGCGAGCCCGAGATCCGCGAGCGGATGAGCGGATGAGCGGATGAGCGGCAACATCTGCCGCTGCTCGGCCTACCCCAACATCGTTGCCGCCATCGGCCAGGTCGCGGGAGCCCCGGTCTGAGGCCCTGGAATGCGCGATGGGCGAGCTGGCCGTGCAGCTCGGCGTCGATCCGATCGAACTGCGGGTGCGAAACGAGCCGACAGAGGGCCCGGAAAAGCACATCCCCTATTCGAGCCGGCGCCTGGTGGGCTGCTACCGCGAGGGTGCGCGCCGCTTCGGCTGGGAGCGGCGGCAGGCCAGGCCCGGCTCGGTGCGCGACGGACGCTGGCTGGTCGGCATGGGCATGGCGGCAGCGACGCGCGGCAACCCGCTGCGCCCGTCCAGCGCGAGCGTGCGGATCGATCCGGACGGACTCGTCACGGTGCGCATGGCCATGACGGACATCGGCACCGGCACCTACACGATCCTCACCCAGATCGCCGCCGATATGCTGGGCGTGTCACCGGGCGCGATCCGCATGCAGCTCGGCGACACCGACTTCCCGCCGGCCGCGGGCTCCGGCGGCTCGTTCGGCGCGGCCAGTTCCGGCTCGGCGCTCTATGTGGCCTGCGAGACGATGCGCACGAGGCTCGCCCAGGCGGCCGGGCTGGATCCGGCGCAGGCGGAGTTCGCCGGCGGCGCTGTCCATTCCGGCGGGAACCGGCACCGGTCGTCTGATCTCGTCGGCCCCGATGGACTCGAGGTGTCCGGCGAGATCAAGCCGGGCGCCACGCTCAAGACCTATTCGCAGCAATCCCATGGCGCGCAGTTCGCCGAGGTGGGTGTCGACATGGATACCGGCGAGATCAGGCTGCGGCGAATGCTGGGCGTGTTCACCGCCGGCCGCATCCTCAACCGCAAGACGGCACGCTCGCAGGCGATCGGCGGCATGGTGTTCGGCGTGGGTGCGGCCCTCGAGGAGGCGCTGATCCTCGACCCCAGATATGGCAACTACGTCAACCACGACCTCGCCAAATACCAAGTGCCGGTACATGCCGATATTCCCGACATCGACGCGATCTTCCTCTATGAACGCGACGAGGTCTCCAATCCGCTGAAGAGCAAGGGCATCGGCGAGCTCGGCATCTGCGGAGCGGGTGCGGCGATCGCCAACGCCGTGTTCAATGCGTGCGACGCGCGGGTTCGCGATTATCCGATCACGCTCGACAAGGTCCTGGCATCACTCCCTGCCCAGGTCTGACCCGGTCAGGCCAGCGCCTGACGGCGCAGGCGAACGTCCGGCCCGTCTGGCATGGATCACGGCGACCGCTGACGCGTCTGTGAAGAAACGCCGCACGGCCTGTCTGCTTTCTGAGATGCTGTTTCACTGGGAAGGAGAGCCAGCATGCCTTCGATCAGCGGGCGACGGATCGCCATTCTTGCCACCGACGGCGTCGAGGAGGTCGAGCTGACCGAGCCAAGGCGGGCGCTGGAAGAGGCGGGTGCGCTTGTCACGATCGTGTCTCTCGAGTCCGGTGAGTTCCAGGCGATGGAACAGGACGTGAAGCCGGCCAGCAAGATCAAGGTCGACCAGACTGTGGCAGAGGCGAGTGCCGGGTCGTTCGACGGGCTGATGCTGCCAGGCGGCACGACCAATCCAGACAAGCTGCGCATGGACGACAAGGCAGTCGCCTTTGTGCGTGAGTTCGTGCAGGCCGACAAGCCGATTGCCGCCATCTGCCACGGCCCCTGGACGCTGATCAACGCCGGTGGCGTCAGAGGGCACCGGATGACCTCCTGGCCGTCGCTGCAGGCCGACTTGCGCAATGCAGGTGCGGAGTGGGTGGACGAAACCTGTGTGCGTGACGGGCGGCTGGTGACCTCGCGCAATCCTCATGACCTGCCGGCCTTCTGCAAGGAGATCGTCGAGCTCTTCTCCGAGGTGCGGGCGGCGGCCTGAACCCGCAGCGCGTCCGGTCAGGGACTGCCGTATCCATGGCGTTCGTGGTTGCGATCCCGGCCCGCGACGAGGCGGACCGTCTCCCCGCCTGTCTCGGCGCGCTCGCGGCCCAGGTTCATGCGCGCTGCGACCATGTCGTGCTGCTGCTCAACAATTGCGCTGACGACAGCCTGGACGTTGCCAGGCGGTTGCGTCGCGCGCTGGACCTGCCGATGACCATCGCCACGCGCCGGTATGCGGCGGGCGAGGCTCATGCCGGGCGGGCGCGGCGAGACGCTATGGCGATCGCCGCCGAGCTGGCGGGCGCCGGTGGCATCGTCGCCACGACCGACGCCGACGGGGTGGTGTGCGGGAGCTGGGTCGAGCGCAACCTTGCTGCCCTGCATGGCGGCGCGGAGGTGGTCTGCGGGCGGGCACTGATCGACCCGGTCGAGGCGCTGATGATCCATCGCGAACTCCACGCCGACGATGCGCGCGAGGTGGAGTACGCCAGCCTGCTCGACGAGATCCACGCCCTCGCCGATCCCGATCCCTGCGACCCCCTGCCCCGCCACGCGGAGCAGTCCGGGGCGAGCATCGCCGTCACGGCCGGGGCGTTTGCCCGCGCCGGCGGTGTTCCACCGCTGCCCAGCGGCGAGGACCGCGGCTTCCTCGCCAGCCTGCGCGGCGTCGACGCCCGGATCCGGCACGCCCCCGACGTCACCGTGACAGTCTCGGGACGTCTGGTCGGCCGGGCGGCGGGCGGCATGGCGGAGACCATGGCGCGCCGGATGATCCGGCAGGATCCACTGCTCGATGGCGCCCTCGAGCCGGCAACCTGCACCTTGCGACGTGCGCAAGCACGCGCACTGGCCAGGCGCTACTGGCAGGGAGGCGACGCTGAACTCCTTGCCGCGCTCGAACGGCTTAGCCTGGTGCCGGCCGAAATCGTGCGCGCCTGGTTCGCGTCCCGCTTCTTCGGTCAGGGGTGGGCGCGCCTGGAGCAGGCGAGCCCGGCGCTGAGGCGCCAACCCGTGCGACGCGCCGACCTCCACCAGCACCGGGAGGCCGCGCTGCTTATCCTGGACCGGCTGCGGCGGCAGGCAGACGACGTTCCAGCCGATCGAGCCGGTAGCCCTCGCGGCGCACCACTGCCGGCTGCCTGAAGCCTGAACCGATCGCCTGAACGACGCTGCAGAACAGGTCAGCGGCCGCGTCACCATCCAGCGGCGTATCGGTAGCACCGGTCCAGTTCACCAGCACGATGAGGCACCCGGGCAGCGCCGCCTCGCAGGCTCGTCGCGCCAACTCGTCGACGTCGGCAGGACTGAGGAAGTAAAGCAGCTCCGAGATCATGATGAGATCGAACCGACCCTCGGGCCAGTCGGCGGGCAGGAGGCCGCGGCGGAACGTGACGTGATCCAGCCCCGCGCAGCGAAGACGTGCGCGCTCGAGCGCGGTAGGCGCGGCGTCGAGGCAAAGCAGGCGCGTGCAGCGCGCGGCGAGTGCCTGGCTCATCACCCCGATCGAGCAGCCGAGCTCGAGCGCCGAGACGGGGCGGAGACTGCCGAGCTGGCCCAGCGTTTCGGCATATTTGCCGCGTTCGTAGACGCTTGTCTCGAAGCCCCACGGGTCCGGCGAGCGGGCATAGATCTGCTCGAAGACCTCTGCCCCCCAGCTCGCGCGCGGATCGGGCGGGGACTCGCTCACAACGTCTCCAGGTAGGTCTCGAACGGCTGGTCGAAGACCTCCAGCAGCGTCGCGGGTAGCGAAAAGGCACCAGGGTCGTCGGTGATCAGCCCGCCATATTGCGACCGGTGCATGAAGATCGCCTGGCGCTTGCGGGCCAGATGGGCGCTGATGTCGAGGCGGAAGCCGCGCATCGGCTGGCCCGGCTCCGGCTGCGACCCGGCGGGCAGCAGCCAGCCCCAGACAGGATAGGACAGCAGGCGCAGGTCGACCCGGGCTGCCACCGCGCGCGCCATGAGTTGCACCGCCCTGTGGTCGCCATGCGGGTCGTGCAGCCACGGTGCGAGCAGCGTGTCGCAGCCGGACGCCCGCGCGGCTTCGGCGATCTCGGCACAGGCCGCGTCGAACGTCTCGCCCGTTTCCGGGACCTGGGTGTCGGCCAGACGCATGAGGTGCAGATGCTCATCGGCCAGGCCGAGCACGCCGGCCGCCGCACGGAACTCGGCCTCGCGCAGCGCGCGCAGCCGCTCGGGTGGATAGTCGCGCGAGCCGGGGTGCGAGCCGCAGCCGTCGGTCACCAGCACGACCAGCGGCGGGCGGTCGCACGCGCACAAGGCGGCGATCAGGCCGCCGCAACCAAGGCTTTCGTCATCGGCATGGGGTGCGAGGATCATGGCGCGGCCGCCGCGCAGCAGGCGCTCGTCGGTGCGTAGCGGCAGGGTCCGGAACCGTTGCTGCACGTCCAGCGCCGGCAACTCCGCCGGCGCGTGGCCGGCCTCGGCAAACCACAAGGCGGCCTCGTCACGCGTCTCATCGGGCGCCGGCTGACGGAGGTAGGTGGCGAGATCGCGCATCACCCGCTCGGCCGGATTGTCGGCAAGGAACGCCGCAAGCCCGAGGCCGCGCTGGACGAGGCGGATGATGTCGAGGCCGGCTGCCTCCACGGCGAGACGGGCAAGGCCCACGGTGGCCACGACGTCGCCGCCCGCGAAGACGTCCGCTTCGGCAATGTGGGCCGCGCGCTCGGCCCAGAAGGCCGCACCCTCGCGTGCGATCAGCGCCTCGCCGATGCGCGCGAGCTGGTGCGGATGGCGATGGCGCCCGCGTGCCCGCAACTGCGCGGTCAGCAACTCGACCAGATGGTCCAGGCCGCCCAGGGCCGCAGCGGCGCCGCGCCAGGCACCGGCGGAAAATTCCGGCTGGCGCAGGTAGTCGCCCGGCTCGCCGATCAGCGCGTCGGGAGAGACCACCGTGCCGGTGAAGTCGCACACCCCAGTGCGCGCCGCGCGCATGCCGTGCACCCCGCCCAGCGTGTCGCGCGCCGAGCGTTCGGGCCCCAACTCCACAAGGACCATGCGAGGCTCGCCTGCCCGCCCAGAGGCGGTGACCAGCGGTCGGGTGACATGCAGCGCGCCCGAGGCGAACCGCTTCTCGCCGGACAGAACCAGCCCCTGTGCTTCATCGCGCAGACACAGCGGCTCGGGCCCTTCCGTGACCCAGATGCCGAACAGGTGGCCGTCCTGCGCATCCCGCATCGCGCGGCTCTGCTGGGGGCCGGTGCCGTAGACGCAGATCAGCTTGAGGGCGTTGACGTGACCCTCGTAGAGGCGGGCCACGGCGAGAGAGGCACGCCCCAACAGGCGCAGGACGGACAGCAGAGACGCCGCCCCATCCGGCTCGCAGCCCCAGCCGAGGCCGCCCAGGGCACGCGGCAGCGGCGCCAGCATCGCGCCCGCCGCGTCGAGCAGGCGGAAGGCTTCGGCTGGGAAGCCGCCGGCCCGGTCGAGAGCGGCCGCTTCCTGCTCGATGGCGGCGACGGCCTCGCGGACGCCCCCGACCGTTCGGGAGTGGTCCGCGCGATCCGCCGTCCGGTCGTCAGCCGAGATTGAACACCACCTTCACGCAGCCATCCTTCTTGTCACGGAAGGTCTTGTACAGCTCCGGACCGTCGGCAAGGTTGGTGCTACGATGGGTGATCAGGAAGGTGGGATCGATGCGTCCTTCCTGGATCAGGCCGCTCAGCTTATCGAGATAGCGTTTCACATGCGTCTGGCCTGTCCGGAAGGTCAGCCCCTTCTGTACCACCGCACCCATGTTGACCGGCACCGGACCGGCATAGACGCCGGGCACGGAGACGATGCCGCTGGGACGGACCGCCTGCACCGCCTGCTCCAATGCGTAGGGGCGCTGCGTGCTGGTCAGCTTCTCCTGGATGGCGCCAAGCACGCCGAGCGCCCCGTGGCCGGGGGTCGACTCCATGCCGACGCAATCGACCGTCGCATGCGGCCCCTCGCCCCTGGTGATTTCGTGGATGCGCTCCATCACATCCTCGGAGGTATGGTCGATGATGTCGGTCGCACCGGCCTGACGCGCGAGCGCCTGGCGTTCCGGCACGGACTCGATGACGATGATTCGCTCGGCCCCCATGATCTCGGCCGACTTGATGGCGAACAGCCCGACCGGACCGGCACCCCAGATCGCCACCGTCTCGCCGCCCTTGAGGTCGCAATGGTCGATGGCCTGCCAGCCGGTCGGCAGGATGTCGGTCAGGAACAGGGCGTGCTCGTCATCCATGCCATCGGGCACCTTCATCGGCGCCACGTCGGCCATCGGCACGCGGACATATTCCGCCTGGCCGCCCCAGTAGCCGCCGGTGATGTGCGAGTAGCCGAACAGCCCGGCTGTCGTGTAGCCGAACTGCTTGGCGGCCATCGCGGCGTTGCGGTTCGACCGCTGGCAGGAGGCGTAATTTCCCGCCTTGCACTGGATGCACTCTCCACAATTGATGTTGAAGGGGACCACCACGCGGTCGCCCTTGCGCAGCGGATGGGTGGACGAGCCGACCTCGACCACCTCTCCCATGAATTCGTGACCGAGCACGTCGCCGCGCTCCATGGTCGGCATCTGCCCGTCCATGAGATGCAGATCCGAGCCACAGATCGCACAGCTCGACACCTTGAGGATGACATCGCGCGCATCCTCGATGCCCGGATCGGGCACGGTGTCGCAGCGTATGTCGCCCTTGCCGTGCCAGCAGAGTGCCCGCATCAAACGCCTCCCTCTCAAACGCGCATCACGAAATGCTGAAGCTCCAAAGCCGCCAGCGGCGCCAACGTTGCACCGGCAGGCTTTACGAGTTCGTTATCGCAGGTCGGCAGCGACCGGCAGGCAATGGCCGTGCAGCGCAGGCAGCGGGCACCAGCCGCCGCGCAAGGCTGCGGACCGGCTCCGCGCCATGAGGGTTCCCGTCAAACCGCGGCTGTCCAGGCAACGCCGTCCGGCCTGCGACGTAAATCCCTCGGCGGCGGCACCCGCGGCAGCGGCAGTTGCATCGCCGGTGAACGGCTGGACCCTGGGCCCGGGCCGCGATTCCGAACGGAGGCAGGCATGGCCATGAACGTCAGCGATTTCGTATGGCACCGGCTCGGCGAGTGGGGCATCAACCGCGTCTACGGTTATCCGGGCGACGGGGTGGGCGGCCTCGACGAGGCGCTCGAGCGAGCCCGTGACAAGATGCACTACGTCCAGGTCCGGCATGAGGAGATGGCCGCCTTCATGGCCTCGGCCCACGCCAAGTTCACCGGCACGGTCGGGGTCTGCTACGCGACGTCAGGCCCTGGTGCGATCCACCTGCTCACCGGCCTGTATGACGCCAAGATGGACCATGTGCCGGTGGTGGCGATCATAGGCCAGCAGGCCCGCTCGGCGATCGGTGCGCACTACCAGCAGGAGGTTGACCTCCAGACGCTGTTCAAGGATGTGGCCAGCGACTACGTGGCGACTGCCAGCGTCGTCGCCCAGGTGCGCCATCTCGTCGATCGCGCCGTGCGGATCGCCGCCGCCCGGCGCAGCGTGACCTGCATCATCCTGCCCAACGACCTGCAGGGCCTGCCCTACGAGGACCCGCCGCTGGCGCATGGTGCGACCCACACCGGGGTTGGATATGCCGGACCGGCGTTGATGCCCGACGAGGCACTGCTGCGCCGGGCGGCCGACGTGCTCAACGCCGGCGAAAAGGTCGCGATGCTGGTCGGCGCCGGTGCGTTGTCAGCCACCGACGAGGTGATCGCGGTGGCCGACAAGCTGCAAGCGGGCTCAGCCAAGGCGCTGCTCGGCAAGGCAGCATTGCCCGACGAACTGCCCTGGGTCACCGGCTCGCTCGGCCTGCTCGGCACCGAGCCGTCGTGGCATCTGATGCAGGAGTGCGACACGCTCCTCGTCGTGGGCTCGTCATTCCCGTACAGCGAGTTCCTGCCCAAGCCGGGCAGCGCGCGCGGCGTGCAGATCGACCTCGACCCGACGCGGCTGAGTTTGCGTTACCCAATGGAGGTCAACGTCACCGGAGACAGCGCAACCACGCTGCGCGCCCTGCTGCCACTGCTCAACCAGAAGCCCGAAGGCAAGTGGCGCCGGCGGATCGAGAGCAACGTGTCGGGCTGGTGGAAGACGCTTGAGGATCGCGCCATGGTTCCGGCCGAGCCGATCAACCCGCAGCGCATCTTCTGGGAACTCTCCAAGCGGCTGCCGGAGCGGGCGATCATGACCGGCGACAGCGGCTCGGTCGCCAACTGGTATGCGCGCGATATCAAGATCCGTCGCGGCATGATGGGCTCGCTGTCCGGCAGCCTCGCCTCGCTGGGTGCAGCCACACCCTATGCGGTGGCGGCGAAGATGGCGTTCCCCGAACGCCCGGTGATCGGCTTCATCGGCGACGGCGCGATGCAGATGAACGGGCTCAACGTCATGATCACCGTCTCCAAATACTGGAAGGAGTGGTCCGACCCACGCTTCATCATCATGGTGCTGAACAACCAGGACCTCAACCAGGTCACCTGGGAGGAGCGGGTGCAGCTCGGCGAGGGCAAGACGGAGTCCACCCAGGCGATCCCGGATTTCGCCTACCACAGCTACGCCGATCTGCTCGGGCTGAAGGGCATCCTGGTGCGCAAGCCCGAGGAGATCGGACCGGCGTGGGACGCGGCCCTTGCGGCCGACCGACCGGTGATCATGAACATCTACGCCGATCCCAACGTCCCCCCGCTGCCGCCGCACATCACGCTGAAGGACGCCAAGAACTTCACGACGATGATCCCGTCCGAGCCGGAGCTGGCAAGCGTGCTGAAGAACAGTGCGCAGCAGATCCTGTCTGGCATCCTGCCGCACAAGAAGAGCTGAGGTGGCACGTGAATTTTTGGCGGCGTGGTTGAGCGCGAGCATCGACCAGCCCTTGAGCTGGGCTGGTTCCGATCCCGCGCCTAGCGGCAGACGGCTGGAGAGCCAAAAGGTCCGCGCAGGGACGGTCACATGAGAATGGGTGAAAAGAGTGTCGCCACCGGCCAGTCGGCGCTGGCCGGTTTCGGCCTGGCGGCGATGGCCGCCGCACGCATCGCCTGCGGCCTGCGCGGAGTGGCACGCGCCCGCCGCGGCGCTCTGCTGGTTCCCGACGCGAAGACCACCGTGCTGGCGGCGAAGCGGTTGAACACCGCCGCCGGCGTGCTGGCCGCGTCCGTGCTGACCGACAGCGCGGTCGAACATTATCGCGGCGGTTTCCACAACAAGGCGATGATCACGCCGCTGGTCACCGCGAGCCTGTCGCTCGCGGTCAGCATACACGGCAACGCCGATGACGAACCGGTGGCCCATGAGGTGCGTGACGCCGTCTACTTCCTGTCGGGCCTGACCGGACTGATCGGCACTGGCTTCCACATCTACAATGTCGGCAAGCGGACGGGCGGTTTCTCCTGGCAGAACCTGTTCTACGCAGCTCCCATGGGCGCACCGGCGGCCCTGACCCTGTCGGGCATGACCGGCTTCCTCGCCGAGCGGGTGCGCGAAGCGAGGCCCGGCACGGCGCCGACGATCGCCGGACTGCTCGCCGGCAGGCTGGTCGGGCTGCTTACCAGCCTGGGGCTATTTGGTACGGTGGCCGAAGCCGGGCTGCTGCATTTCCGCGGCTCGTTCCAGCACAAGGCGATGTACATCCCGGTCACCGTGCCGCCGGTCACCGCGGCCCTGCTCGCCGCCGCGGCCATCGGTCCGCGGAAGCGCAATCTGTTCTGGGCGCGGACCTGGTTGCGCCTGACGGCGATCATCGGTGTTGCGGGAGCGGGCTTCCACACGCGCGGCGTCGCGCGGCAGATGGGCGGCTGGCGCAACTGGACGCAGAACCTGCTGAGCGGGCCGCCGATCCCCGCGCCGCCCAGCTTTACCGGTCTGGCGCTGGCTGGCCTGGCCGCCCTCGGACTCCTGGAGGACCTCGCGGAATGAGTGAGCGCTATCCGAACTACGACGTGCTCGCCAAGCGCTGGTCGCCATCATGGAACGAGATCACCCGGCACGTCATCGAGCGCAGGCTCGCCGTGCCGCGCGAACCGGTCTTCTTCGACAAGAGCGAGTGGGAAACGCTGTGTGCCGTCTGCGACCGGATCATGCCCCAGCCCATGGACCGGCCCCCGGTGCCGCTTGCCGCTTATGTCGACCAGAAGATCACCAGCCGTCATCTGGACGGCTACCGCTACGCCGAGCTGCCGCCGCAGGGAGAGGCGTGGAAGCGAGGACTGGCCGCACTGGACGCCGAGGCCCAGGACGCGCATGGCGGGCACTTCCACACCCTGGACGGCGCACAACAGGACGCGCTGCTGCACCGCATGCAGCAGGGTGAGCTGCACGGGCCGGCCTGGGGCGACATGCCGTGCAAGCCGTTCTTCGAGCACCGGGTGGTCGCCGACATCACCCACGCCTATTACGGCCATCCCACCGCCTGGAACGAGATCGGCTTCGGCGGCCCGGCCAGCCCGCGCGGCTATGTGCGCCTGAAGCTGGACCGACGCGACCCCTGGGAGGCGGTCGAGGACCAGCCGGGCAATGATGCAGCGGAGAAGAACCGGCATGTTGTCTGACCCGTTCTCTGCCCCGCGCGCGAAGGACGGGCGCGCTCCGGACGTGTTCCGCGTCGGCGGCTGGGTGCCGATGCGCGAGTTCAGCGACGACGACGTGGTCGATTTCGTCATCGTCGGCACGGGGGCGGGCGGCGGGCCGTTGCTCGCCGGCCTGGCCGAATCCGGCTTCTCGGTGGTTGGCTTCGACGCCGGTGCCTATTTCCGGCCGCTTGAGGATTTCGCCTCCGACGAACTCGAGCAGGACAAGCTCTACTGGACCGACGAGCGGGTGATCGACGGTGCCAACCCGATCGTCATGGGTGGCAAGAACAGCGGCAAGGCGGTCGGCGGCAGCACCGTGCATTTCGCCATGGTGTCGCTGCGTTTCCGGCCCGAATGGTTCAAGTCGCGCAGCCAGCTCGGCTACGGGGCGGACTGGCCGCTCGATTGGCGCGAGATGTGGGGCTACTACCGGCAGGTCGAGGAGGCGCTGTGCATCTCCGGCCCGGTCTCCTACCCGTGGGGGCCGAAACGTCCGCCCTACCCGTATCGCGAGCACGAGCTCAATGGTGCCGCCGACATCCTGGCGCGCGGCGCCGAGGCGATGGGCTACAAATGGACGCCGACGCCGATGGCCACGCTGTCGGCACCACGCGGCAAGGCGCCGCCCTGCGTCTACCGCGGCTTCTGCCGCTTCGGCTGCTCGACCAACGCCAAGCAGAGCCAACTGGTGACGTTCATCCCCCGTGCGCTGAAGGCGGGGGCCGAGATCCGCGACCTTGCCATGGTCGGGCGCGTCGAGGTGGGGCGCGACGGACGGGCCACGGGCGTGCACTACATCCGCGAGGGCAAGTGGCGCTTCCAGCGCGCGCGCAACGTGGTCGTCGCCGGCTACGCAATCGAAACCCCGCGCCTGCTGCTCGCCTCCGCCACCGACCGCTTCCCGGATGGTCTGGCCAACAGCTCCGGCCTGCTCGGCAAGAACCTGATGACCCAATCCAACCAGGCGGTGTTCGGCACCATGAAGGAGGAGGTGCGCTGGAACAAGGCGCCACCCTCGCTCACCATCACCGAGCATTGGAACTACGAGGATCGCAAGGATTTCTTCGGCGGCTATTGCTGGATGGCACAAGGGCCGCTGCCGATCGAATGGGTCACCATCCAGACCACCTCGCGCGGGCTATGGGGCCAGCAGCTGCGCGACGAGATGGAGAAATACAATCATGCCGTCGGGCTCAAGATGGTGGGCGAGATGCTGCCCGACGAGCGCAATCGGGTGACGCTTGCCGACGACCTCGACGAGAACGGCCTGCGCGTCGCCCGCGTCACCTACAACTGGGGCGACAACGACAAGGCGCTGATCAACCACGCGCTCGATCAGATGCAGACCAGCCTGGAGCTGACGGGGGCGAAGGATGTGTTCCGCCAGGAGAACGACACCAACCATCTCGCCGGCACGGCGCGCATGGGATTCGACCGCGAGACAAGCGTGGTGAACTCGGATTGCCGGAGCTGGGACGTCCCCAATCTGTGGATCTGCGACGGATCGGTATTTCCCACCACCGGCGGCGTGAACCCCTCACTCACCATCAGCGCGATCGCCATGCGCACCGCCGACCGCATCAAGGCCCTCGCCCGCAGCGGCCAGCTCTAGGAACAACACCATGCCGACCACGCAAACGGTGATCTTCGACATAGACGGCACCCTGGTCGATTCCGTCGACCTGCATGCGCTTGCCTGGCAGGAGGCGTTCCGCCATTTCGGCCACGACGTCGCCTTCGAGACGGCACGCAGTCAGATCGGCAAGGGTGGCGACAAGCTGATCCCGACCTTTCTCGACGAGGCGGCGCAGAAGGATCACGGCGAGGCGCTGGAGCACTGGCGCTCTGAGCATTTCCACCAACACTACCTGCCCTTGGTGCGCCCGTTCTCGGCCGTGCCCGACCTGCTGCGGCGGCTGCGCGACAGGGGGCTCAAGATCGCGGTCGCCTCGTCGGCCAAACGCCGGGAACTCGGCACTTATCTCGACCTCGCCGCGATCACCGACCTGGTCGACGCCACCACCTCGTCGGAGGATGCCGAGCAGTCCAAGCCGGCGCCGGACGTGTTCAGCGTGGCACTCGGCAAGCTCGGCATCGAGGCGGGCAGTGCCGTGGCGGTCGGCGACAGCCCGTATGACGCCGAGGCGGCCGGGCAGATCGGCATCCGCACGGTCGGTGTGTTGTGTGGCGGTTTCAGCGAAGACTCGCTGCTCAAGGCGGGCTGCATCGCGGTCTATCCCGGTCCCGCCGCGCTGCTCGCCTGTCTCGACCATTCGCCGCTGGCAGCGGGAGGCTGAGGCCGCGGTTCACGGCAGGAAGTAGAACGGGTTGGGCAGCTTGAAGCCGCGCATCGCGTGGCCGCCAGCAAGGTCGGATTCCTGGTCGCCGACATTGGCCACGATCGTGTAGCCGCGCCGCTCGATCGCGGCCCTCGCCGGCGCCTTGAAGTCCGCAGCACTCCGGTAGGGCCGGTGCCGGGCCGGCTCCAGGATCAGATCCGTCCACCCCGCGTAGCCCGCCCGTCGCAGGTTGGCCGCGGTGGCCGCGCGAAGCGGCTCGTCGCGACCGGTCACGAAGAAGATCGCGACGTGTGCGGCCCGCGCTGCCTGGGCGAGGTGAAGGGTTGGCGCCAGTGCCGGGGCGCGAGCGGCCCGCACCCAGGCGAGAAAGCCGCACGGCCCAAGCGGCAGGCGTTGGCACGCCCCACCCGGGATGAACCCGTAATCGTTCGCCCGGAACTCGGCCCAGTTGGAAAGCGACGTCTCGTCGATGTCGAGCACCAGGGCGGGGTGGGCGACCTGCGGTGCTTGCGCGATCACCCAGCGCGCGGCGGCCGCATCGACCGCGGCGAGATCGCGCCCATAGGCGCCGGATGCCTGGTAGCGGCCGAGTGCGACCTTCAGCAGGCCGAGATTGGCCGGCACCGCGCCGGAGGCGGGTGGCGGTGCCCCGGCCACCGGCTGCGGCTGCATCGGTGTTCTGGCGTTGGTCTCTGCCCGGGGTGCGGCCGGCAGACGGCCGGCGCCAGCGCAAGAAGTCAGCAGCAGGCCCAACGCGAGGCCCGCTATCGCGCCATCCACCTTCATCCGCTCCCCCCCCAGTGCACAGGCTCCGGGCGGGCGCCATCTGAGCACGTCCCGCGGCCGAGGAAAGGACTGTTCGCCGCTGCCGGGTTGCGGCAACTTGGATGGTGGTGTGGAGTTAGGACGGGACCGCATCGAAAGGACCGACATGGAACTGCTGCACTGGACCCTGGTGTTCCTGGTGGTCGCCCTGATCTGCGCCGTGCTCGGCTTCGGAGGCTTCGCCGCGACCTTTGCCGGAATCGCAAAGGTGCTGTTCTTCATCTTCCTGATCCTGTTCATCGTCAGCCTGATCTTCGGCCGCGGGCGAAGCCGGCTCTAGCGCCGCAGCAAACCGCCCGGCCAGGTCGTCGGGCGGTAGGCGCCCAAGCCCGCCGGCGCAGGCCCGCACGCGGCTGCGCACGGCCGGCGACGATCCCAACAGCTGCGTCCGTCCCCTCGTGGTCGGCTCATCTTGCGCCACCTTCGCGCCGCCAGGCGTGCGCCGCGCCGCGTCAGCTTTCCCAGGCACATCATAAGCGGCTGCGCCCCGATCCGACTTGCCGCGTTGCAGGGAGATGGCAGACAGCATCCCACGCGCCCGGGCGGACCGCACCCAGCTCCAGCAGATCATCGCCGGGCTGCCCGAGGGCATCATCATCATCGATCCCGACCAGGCGATTGCCTGGGCCAACGAGGCCGCCCTGGCCATGCACGGCGTCCACTCGCTCAAGGAGCTGGGCGAGACGGCGGCCGGCTACCGCAAGCGTTTCGAGCTGCGCTACCGCAACCAGCACCGGCTCGAGGCGGGTGAATACCCGATGGACCGGGTGCTGGCCGGCGAGACCTTCGCCCAGGTGGTGGTGGAAGTCAGGAGGCCGGGCGAGGACAGGCACCGCGTCCAGCAGATCCGCAGCATGGTCATCGCCGATCCCGAAGGCCAGCTCGATTGCCTGGTGCTGGTGATCGAGGACGAGACCGAACGGTTCAACGCCGAGGATCGGTTCGAGAGCACGTTCGGCGCCAATCCCGCACCGGCGATCATCGCCCGGCTGTCGGACATGCGCTACGTGAAGGTCAATCGCGGCTTCATCGAGATGACCGGCTACGTGCGCGAGGCGATCATCGGCAAGTCGATCCAGCAGATCGACGTGCTCGAGCGCGCCGAGCGTCGCCAGTCGGCGGTGGAGCGCCTGCACGCCGGGACGACCATTCCGCAGATGGAGGCCTGCCTCAGCCTGCCGAACGGCAGCGAGAAGGCGGTGATCGTGGCCGGCCACCCCCTGGAGGTCGGCGACGAGGCCTGCATGCTGTTCACCTTCGCCGACCTGCACCGGCACAAGCAGGCCGAGACGGCGCTGCGGCAGAGCGAGGAGCGGTTCACCGCCGCATTCCGCATGGCGCCCGGACCGATGGCGATCATAGCGCTGCGCGAGATGCGCCTGCTCGATGTCAACGACGCCTTCACCGCGGCCACCGGGTGGCGGCGCGAGGAAGCGGTCGGCCGCACCGAAGCCGAGCTGGGATTGTGGGGCAAGGGCCGGTCCCGGGACGAGCTTGCCCGCCGGGTGCGCGAGACCGGCCAGTTGCGCAGCGTCGACATCACGCTCGACACCAAGGACGGGCGGACCTGCGACTACCTGCTGTCGGCAGAGACGGTCACCATCCACCAGGAACGTTGCGTGCTCACCGTCATGCTCGACATCACCGAGCGCAAGCGCAGCGAAGGCGACCTGCTGGCCGCGATCGACGCGGTCCTGCAGGATACCTCGTGGTTCGGCCAGAAGGTGGTCGAGAAGCTCGCCAGCCTCCGGGGCTCGCGACCGGACGAGACGCCCGGACAGGCGGTGAGCGCCCTCACACCGAGGAGCCGCGACGTGCTGGCCCTGATGGCGCAGGGCCTGTCGGACGACGAGGTCGCCAAACGCCTCGGGATCAGCCGCAACACCGTGCGCAACCACGTGTCCGCGATCTACAAGGTGACCGGGGCGCATCGGCGCAGTGCCCTGGTGATCTGGGCACGCGACCGCGGGCTGGGCGCGCCACAGAACGCCTCCACCGCCCGGGCAAACCGGGGCGCCCAGGACGTGACCGGTGCAAACGTCACGGGTCATTAGTGCAGTTTGACCCCTCTTTGACTGTGGAATGACTGTCACCCCTCCATAAACCGTGAAACTCGTCACGGTCGGGTCGTGTTTCCTCTGCATCGGCGCTGGACGGCAGGCCGCTGTTTCACACGCCTCGAGGGGTGCACACCGTGACCTTCCCATCGGACCAGACGGCGCAGCGGGACGGGCCTCCCGTCGGCCGCGAAGACCTCGTGCTGCCACTTCATGTCGAAGAGGTTTCGGTCACCCACCGGCGCACCGACACGGCCATCGTGCGTGTCGCGCTCGCAACAGCGCTGCGAGACCGTCTCGTTGACGAAACACTCACCCACGAGCGCGTGGACATCCGGCACGTGCCGGTCGGCCGCTATGTCGACGAGGTTCCACCTCCCAGGCAGGACGGCGACGTTCTCATCATGCCCGTGGTCGAGGAGGTGCTTGTCTTCCAGCGTCGCCTGATGCTGCGCGAGGAAGTGCATATGCGCCGCGTGCATGTGACCGAGCAGCATGTGGAGCTCGTTGCGCTGCGCGAGCAGATGGCCGTGGTCACCCGCCATCCACCACGCGACGCGGACGCGCCTTTTTGACAGCCCGACAAACCCCAACCAGGAACATCCATCGATGAACGAAGAAACCATTGTCGCCATGTTCGACAACGCAGCCCAGGCCGACAGGGCCGTGCAGGACCTCGATGCCGCCCACGTGCCAAGCAATGCGGTATCGCGCCATCCGTCGTCCACCGGCGACGCGGCGACGAACTCGCGCGAGCCGGGCTTCTGGTCCAACCTGTTCGGCGGCGAGCCCGACCACGACACCGCGGTCTACGACCGCATCGTGGCGACGGGTTCCCACATGGTGGCCGTCCGCGTGCCGCAGGAGCACGTGACCGGGGTGCTCGCGATCCTGGAGCGTCACAACCCGGTCGATATCGATGAGCGCGCGAAGAGCTACGGCCTTGGCGCTCCCGGCGCGGGCGCAGGCACGACGGTCGGGCAACCTGCCGACGCAGCCCGGCTCGGTGCGACCGGCGCCCGCACCGACACCGCGGCCGGGACCGGCGGGGAGACGCTGCAGCTCGCCGAGGAGCAGCTCGTCGTCGGCAAGCGGCTGGTGGACCGCGGCACGACGCGGGTCCGTCGCTTCGTCGTCGAGACCCCGGTCGAGGAGAACGTGACGCTGCATTCCGAGCGCGTTTCGGTCGAGCGCCGTCCGGTGAGCGGCAACGTGCCAGTCACCGACGCGGACTTCACCGACCGGACGATCGAGATGAACGAGACAGACGAGGAAGCGGTGGTCAGCAAGACCGCGCGCGTGAAGGAAGAGGTCGTCGTGCACAAGGATGTCGCCGACCGCGTGGACACGGTGAAGGACACCGTGCGGCGCGAGGATGTCGAGATCACCAAGGACGGCGTTTCCGACCGCACAGACGGGCGCATGACGGACAAGGCCTCCCCGATCCGTCGCTGACACCGAGCACCGTCCGACCCCTGAGTTCTTTGGAGCGAAATGATGAGAAGCGTAATCACCGGCCTGTTCCTGCTCGGCAGTGTCGCCGCAGCACCCAGCACGTTTGCGCAGACCGCGAACGGCGGCGGCAACGCACCGGGCGACAATCCGGGCCGGCCCGGCGCCAGCGCGGGCCAGATGATGGACCGCAATCTCGGCACCAACGTGTCGGGGACCAATCCGAACGGCAGCCGGACCGGCCAGGCCGCGGCCGGCGGCAACGACAACCAGGCCGTCGCGACCACCGCCGCCAACGCCGCCCAGCCCGCGCATGGTGCGAACTCGTTCACCAGGGGCGAGGCACGCCGGCGCATGGCCGCTCGTGGGTTCCACAAGGTCTCCGGCCTGCGCAAGGACAATCACGGCGTGTGGCGCGGGACCGCGACCAGGGACGGCACGCCGGTCCAGGTCTGGCTCGATTACAAGGGCAATGTCGGCCAGGCGAGCGACGCCGCGCAGTAACACCGCCACGCCTGTCCAACAGACATCAGGAGGCCGCCATGGCCACGCAGACATTCACCCATCTCTACGACACCTACGAAGACGCCATCCGGACGGTGCAGGCACTGGAAGGTGCCGGCGTCGCGCATGACAATATCAGCCTGGTCGGCAACAATGCCGACAACCGGGCGCAGGCGGCCACGGTCGCCAGCACTGGCTCTGGCTCTGGCACTGGCACCGTCACTGGCACTGGCAATGGCACTGGCTCTGGCACTGGCACTCGGGTTGGCGCCGGCGACACGGCGGCCACGGAGTCGCGCTCCGGCACCGGCGCCTCGCTCGGCACGGTGGTCGGCGGCGGCGCGGGCCTCCTGGCCGGCCTCGGCGCGCTGGCGATCCCCGGCGTCGGGCCGGTGGTTGCGGCCGGCTGGCTCATCGCCACGCTGACCGGGGCGGGCATCGGTGCTGCGGGTGGCGGGCTGCTCGGCTCGCTGGTGCATGCCGGCGTGCCGGAAGAGCATGCCCACACCTATGCCGAGGGCGTGCGGCGTGGCGGCACGCTGGTGACGGTGCGCGCCGACGACAGCCAGGCGGCAACGATCCAGTCGATCCTGGACGGGCGCAACGCGGTCGACGTGACCGCGCGCGGCGCCGAATACCGGCAGTCCGGCTGGGAGCGCTTCGACGACCAGGCGCCGGCCTACACGTCGGGCGACCTGGAAGCCGAACGGCTGCGGCGCACGCAGAACTCCTGACGACTGGCTGCAGCCGCGCCGGGCACCCTTGTGCCGGCGCGGCTGCAGAGCCTCAGCTCGGGTCAGGCACTCACAGGATCTCGCTGGCCCGGATCGCGACCCGGCAGCCGAGCTTGATCGCGCGCGACATCGTGCGATAGGCGGGTGCAAGCTCCGCCTCGTTGGCCAGGCCGATGTCGCGATGCTCGAGCTCCTCGGCGCGGAACGTCTCGATGGTCTGGCGCAGTTCGCCCTCCTCGTCGTCGAGGCTGGCCGCCTGGGCGGCATAATGCTCGTCGATCGCCTCTTCGACGGCGACCGTGCAGGCCATCGCCGCGCGCTCGCCGATCGCCGCCGTGATCGCCCCCAGGGCGAAGCCGGCCACGTGCCACAGGGGCAGCAGCGCGGTCGGGCGCACGCGGCGGGTGGCGAGCAGCCCTTCGAACGTCTGCTTGTGCAGGGTCTCCTGCTCGAGCATGTGGCGCAGCAGCTCGGCCTTCTCGCCGCGCCCGAGCACGGCGAGCTGCCCGGCATAGATCCGCTCGGCGCCATATTCGCCGGCATGGTCGACGCGCATCATGCGCGCGAGCCTTGTCTGGCGGTCCGGATCGCCGGGCTGGGTGGCGGAAGGTGGGATCATGCGGATCTCCTGGCCGCCCAGAGGATGAGCAGGCTCGACAGCAGCGCGTAGAGGAAATCGAGGGTCGCCATCGACACCGGCAGCCAGGCGACCAGGCGGGTGGGCGAGTCGCACGGCTTGACCGGCCGCAGCGGCATGGAGGCCAGGCGCTCGGCGATCGACCCGCCATGCCAGGTGGGTGCGGTGCATTGCGGCAGCGGATCGGGCCACCAGCCCTGCTCGACGCCCACATGGGTGGCGGACAGCAGCAGCGCGGCGAGCAGCGGTGCCGCGCACAGCAGCAGGACGAGCCGGCCGGCACGGGACGGAACAACCAGCGCGGCAAGGCCGAGCACTGCCAGCACCCGGTACGGCCAACGCTCGAGCAGGCACAGGGCACAGGGCACCAGGCCGAGCCGGTGCTGCGCCAGCCAGGCGACCAGCAGCGCGAGCAGGCCGAGCGCCAGCGCCAAGCCGCCGCCCAGCCGCTCCGTGCCGGGCCGGCGAGGCGGCGCGGCACCGCGCGCGCGCGACGGGGCCGGGCCCTGCCCGAGGGTGAGATCAGGCCGCCTCACGCTGCTCCGCCTCGCCAAGCGCCTGGAGGAAGTCGCGGGCCCAGCTTGCCGCGGTCGCCCGGTGCACCGCCTCGTTCATGTCGCGCCAGCGCGACAGCCGCTCGGCACGGGGCATCGACAAGGCGGCATGCAGCCCTTCGGCGATCTCGTCGGGGTCGTAGGGGTTGACCTGCACCGCGCTGGTCAGCTCCGGTGCCGCACCGGCGAAGCGCGACAGCACCAGCACGCCCGGATCCTCTTCATCCTGGGCGGCGACATATTCCTTGGCGACCAGGTTCATGCCGTCGCGCAGCGGGGTGACCAGCGCCACGCGCGCGAAGCGGTGGAAGCCGGCCAACGTGCTGCGTGGGATGGCGCGGGTGATGTAGCGGATCGGCATCCAGTCGAACTCGGCCCATTCGCCGTTGATCCGGCCAGCCTGCTCGTCGAGCCGCCGGCGCAGCGCCTTGTATTCGGCGACATCGCCGCGCGACACCGGCGCCACCTGCAGGAAGGTGACGCGCTTGCGGTGTTCGGGGAAGCGCAGCAGCAGCCGCTCGTAACCCTGGAAGCGCTGCGGCAGGCCCTTGGAGTAGTCGAGCCGGTCGACGCCGAGGATCAGGGCGCGACCGTCGAGGCTTTCGCGCAGGCGGATCACCTCCGGGCCGCCGGTCGCCTTGACCGCCTGGCGGCTGAACTCGTCCGGATCGATGCCGATCGGAAAGGCGCCCACCTTGACCTTGACCTGCTCGGTCTGCAGCGCCTGGCGCAGGTGCTCGCAATCCTCGGGGGTCTGCACGCCCACCAGGTCGTAGGCGGCAAGCGAGCGGATCAGCTTGCCGGCACCGGGCAGCGCGCCGAACAGCGCCCCGGGCGGGAACGGGGTGTGGAGGAAGAAGCCGATCCGCCCCGTCACCCCGGCCTCGCGCAGAGCAGCACCCAGCGGGATCAGATGGTAGTCCTGTACCCAGATCAAGTCGTCCGGCTTGAGCAGCGGGGCGAGGCAGCGGGCGAACATGGCGTTGGTGTCGAGATAGGTCTCCAGGTGCGCCCGGTCATACTCCACCAGCCCCATGCGGTAATGGCAGAGCGGCCAGAGGATCCGGTTGGAAAAGCCCTCGTAGAAGCCCTTGAGCTGGCCAGGCGTGAGGTCGATCGTCGCGTAGGTGACACCGGCCTGGGTCGTGCGCTTGGGCGCGGGGTCGGCGCCGCCCTCCGAGCCGCTCGTCTGCCCCGACCAGCCGAACCACAGGCTGGGCTGGCCTCGGATCGCGTCCTTGAGCCCGACGGTGAGGCCGCCGGCCGGGTTGGTCCGCTCGCGGGCCGAGGGGACGCGATTGGAGACGATGACTAGACGCGCCACGTGCCAACCTCGCCGCTCGCCAGCCCCGCCAGCCAGCGCCGGACGGCGGCGGGAGACGGGAAATCCTCGGGAATGCGGTAGCCGGTGCCGCCGAGCGCGATCGCCGCCCGGATGCCGTCCTCGTCCGTCACGTCATCGCCGACGAACACCGGCCGGCGGCCGGCGAACGGCGGCGATTGCATCAGCGTCTCGACGGCGCTACCCTTGTCGATGCCGCGCGGCCTGATCTCCCAGGCCATCTTCGCCGCCTGCAGCTCGTAATCGTCCTCGTGGCCGCGCAGCAGCGCCACCGCCGCCTGCCGCAAGGTCTCGCCAGCATCGGGGGCGGCGCGGTAGTGCAGCACAAACCCGGCGGCCTTGGCCTCGACGCGCACGCCGCCGTGCTGGCGGGCCAGAGCCTCAGCTTCCGCCAGCCACGAGTCCGGCAGAGGGGGCAGCGCGGCGCGCTCGATGTCGCCGCCCGGCCGGCGGCGCAGCGCCGTGCCGTGCTCGCCGGCCACCGCGTAGGGAACGTGCGACAGGAAGCCGTCGATCTGGGCGATGGGCCGGCCGCTGACGATGGCCAGCGCATTGCCGCAGCGCTCTCGCAGCCGGACGAGGTTCTCGGCCAGGTCGGGTTCGACATGCACGAGCTCGGGGGCCGGCGCGATGTCGACCAGCGTGCCGTCGAAATCGAGCAGGAAGGCCGCCTCTTCCGCCGCGGGCAGGGCGGGACGGTCGTGGGTTGCTGCGCTCATGCCCAAGTGAACCTGTTGCAGTCGCGGCAGTTGCTCATGACGTTGCTCCCTGCGACCCGTTGCCGCCCTCCGGCCCGGTCAGTTTCCCTGCGGCGGCGCTCCGTCCTGTGGCGCCGGCGGTTCAGGAGCACCGGACGGAAACACCGGCGTCGGCGCGGAGTCCGGCGGAGGCGGCCCGACGTCACCGGAAGAAGCAGCAGGGGGAGCACCAAGGGGAGTGCCGGAGGGCACTCCGGCAGGCGCACTGGCCGCGCCGTCGCCCGTCGGGGCGCCGGGGGTCACCACCTGCGGGATTCCGTCGATTTCGGCCAGTTGCGGCACCGGGGGCTGCGGCAGGGGGGGTGCGGCCGGCGGCGCGTCGGCTCCGGCGCAACCAGCCAGCGAGACGCTGAAGATCGGGCTCTGCAGCACCCCCAGGAACGGCTCCGCCTCGAACATCCAGCCCGAGAAGGCCGGGGTTCCGGCATGCGCGTCACGCACGTCGAGGGTGGCGGCCTGGTCGGGCGGCAGGCCGGGTGCCTTCTGCAGGCAGTCGTGGACGGTGATGCTGAGGCTCTTGTAGTGGCCGGTCTGGCCGGCCGGAATGGTCAGCAGCTCGAACCGGGAGTCGAGCCGGTCGAGCACCCTGACCACCGCCGAGCCCCGGCCGGTCCAGGTGTCCGGGGGATAGATGGCCGGCGGTGCCACCGCCTCGACCGCCATCGCCGGGGCGCCGGCGAGCAGCAGCAGCAGGGCGCTGCAGGCCGCTTGGCGCATAGCGCTCACCGTGCGGATCCTGGCTGGTCGAGGCCATTGTCCGGCCGCGGCTGCCGGGGCGTCTCGAGATCTGCGACCATCTCGACCAGGATCCGGCGCATGGCGTCCGCATCCACTCCCATCAGGACAGCGTCCTCGAAGGCATCGCGCATCGTCTGGCGCAGTTCGGTCGCGTTCTCCTCGAGCACGCGCAGCTTCTCGCGGCAGGAGACCGGACTGCCATCCTCCTGCGGCCAGGCGGTCACGGACCGCTCCCGGGCTTGGCCTGGCCCGCGCCACCGGCGAGCCCGCTCCCCTGTGCGCCGGAACCGGTCTTCTTGCCCAGCTGATCGGTGACGCTGAAGATGAACTTGCTGAGCAGAGCTTCGAGACTGATCGAGCCCTGGGTCTGCACGATCTGGCCGCCGGGCTTGAGGTTCGTATCCGACCCGCCAGGGGCCAGGGCGAGGTATTTGCCGCCCAGCAGGCTGTCCGAGGTGACCACGACCGAACTGTCCACCGGCAGCTTGATGTCGGACCGCACGCGCAGGGTGACGACGGCCTGGAAGGTCTTCGGGTCGACCGTCTCGTTGGTCACCTGACCCACGCTCACGCCGGCGAGACGCACGTCCGAGCCGACGTCGAGCCCGTCGACGTGATCGAAATCGGCCCGCAGCAGATAGCCCTGGGTGCTGCGCCGGTCCGAGCCGAGCACCGCGCCCAGGATCAGTGCCGCCAGCAGCGCCAGGACCACCAATCCCGCGACCAGTTCCACCGGGTCGTGCCGCCGGCGCTCGCGCGACAAGGGTGCCGCCGCGTTCGGGGTGGTGGCCTGAGCGTCCGACATGGTCAGGAGTCCGGCGTCCAAGCCTCGTAATCCGCGGGCCCGCGCGGACGATGGCCGCCGAGATACTCGCTGCCGGGTGGCCGATAGCCGGCCGGGTCACCGGTGCGGTTCGGCTCGAACGGCAACTGCCAGCCCTGCCGCGCCGCCGGCGGCAGCGGCGCGTCATCGGCATAGTGCAGCCAGTTCCACCATTCGGCCGGCACCGCGGACGGGTCCTCGCCGGGCTTGTAGATCACCCAGCGCCGCACGCGCCTCGGTCCGGGGCCGCTGGCGCGACGCTCCTGGTAGTAGGGGCGACCATCGGCGTCCCTGCCGACCAGCCGCCCCCTGAACATGGTGAAGAGCCGTGTACCGAGCGACGTCATGGCGCCATGATATACGCAAGCTGTTCCGCCCGGTCCATCGCCGGCCCGTCCTGACCGCGCCGGTCGCCGGACGTAATGCCGAACGTGGCACCGCAGGGGCGAGTTATCCCGGTGTTCCACAAGATGCTGTGGGGTCGAGGGGTGCAAATCATCAAGATATGGCTTGGGAGCGCTCCCGGGGCCCGTTAGCATGACCCTGCCCGCTGCAAGCCGAGGTCGCCGGATGAAATCTGCATCACCACGCGCCGGATCCCGCGCCGCCACCGCGCGCGCCGCTGCCCGCCAGGCAAATTCGTCCGGCCTGGTCTCGCTGTGGAACGGCGTGCGGATGCGCCGCCAGCGCGCCGCCGCCGATCCGGACGCGGCAACCCGCCTCGTCACCCTTCCGGCCGACTGGGAGGACGAGGCCGCCTCCGGCTTGGCTGCCCTCGCCTCGGGGCAGGGTGCCGTCACCCTGGCGGCCGCCGTCGCCGCCTGGCTCGGCCGGCTGCCGGCCGGCTCGGACCTCCCGCCGCGGCTCGTTGGGCTGCTGCTGCGTCGCGCCGCCTGCCCGACCCGCGCGGTTTGGCAGCCGGAGCTGGCTGAGGCGCCCGGCTTCGTCGTCAATCTCGCAGCCTTCGCCGAGGGCGGGCTCGCCTTCGACACCGAGGGCTTCACCGACGCCCTGGCCACGCTGGGCGGTGCGCTGGACCTGCTCGGCGGTGGCCGCACCGGCCGGCTGCTGCTGAGCAACCTCGATCCCTGCCTCGCCGCCCTTGGACTGGATTATGACAGCGACGCCGGTCGCGACACCGCGGCCTGCCTGGCCGCCCTGACCACCGGCACACTCGGCGGCCGCCCGGCCGGCGCCAGCCGCGCCGGCGTGATGGTTCCGCGCAGCCCGGTGCCGGGGCTGGGCGCACGCGCGGCGGCCGCCTGGGGGTCGCCGCACCGCGCGGCCCGCAGCCCGGGACCGGCGCTCCCCTGCGCCATCGAGACCGGTTTCTCCACGCCCGGGCCGGCCGACGCGCTGCTCGGCGTGGAAGCCTGCGGGCTGGCACCGCTCTTCTCGCCGCTGCGCGCCGATGGACGGCTGTCCGCGAGCACCCTGGCCCGTCTCGCCGCGCGCGGCCTGTCGCCCGAGGCTGCCCTGGCCGCGACCCTGGCCGGCGAGACCCTGCTGCGTCCGGCCGATTTCAGCAGCCTGCAGGCCATGGGGCGCGCCACGGCGCCGTTCGTCGATCGCGCCGCAGGGGTGGTGACCGGGGCGATCGCCGGGGCGATGGAGCCTGCGGCCAGCGGCAGCGGGGTGCCGCGCCGGCGCGAGCTTCCCTCGCGCCATGGCGGCTTCACCCAGAAGGCGGCGATCGGCGGACATCGTCTCTACCTGCGCACCGGGGAATACGAGGACGGCGCGCTGGGCGAGGTGTCGATCAGCCTGGTGCGGGAAAGCGCCAACGGCCGGGCAATGATGGAGGCGTTCTGCCACTCGGTCAGCCTCGGCCTGCAGCACGGCGTGCCGCTCGACGCCTATGTCGAGGCCTTCGCCTATACCCGCTTCGGCCCAGGCGGCCCGGTGGAGGGCGATGCCTCGGTCGGCCGCGCCAGCTCGGTGCTCGACTACGCCTTCCGCAGCCTGGCGCAGGCCTATCTCGGCCGCCAGCTTGACGACGCAGCTCCCGAGGAGGACGCCGAAGCGCCGCTGCCGCTCGACCTGCCGGCGCCGAGGGAGCCGTCCGCAGCAACGCCGGGTTCGCGCCCAGGCCTGCGCCGCCATCACGCGCTGCGTCTGGTCGGCTGACCTCGCCCGGGCAGTCTCGCGCACCGCCTTCCGGAGCATAGAACTTGGCCGATCCCGACGACCTCATCGTGCAGCACCTGGACAGGCTCGGCATCACGCTGCCCACACCCGCCCGTCCGGTCGCCAACTACGTGCCGTTCGTGCGCAGCGGCAGCCTGCTGGTGGTGTCCGGCCAATTGCCACTGGTGGACGGTAGGCTGCTGGCAACCGGCAAGCTCGGCGGCGGGGTGAGCGAAGCGGAGGGCATTGCGGCGGCACGGGCCTGCGCGGTGGGGCTGCTCGCCCAGGTCCGCGCCGCACTGGGCTCGTTCTCCGGCCTGGTCCGCGTGGTGCGCCTCGGCGGCTTCATCGCCTGCACACCCGACTTCACCGGACACGCAACGGTGATGAACGGCGCCTCCGACCTGATCGCCACCCTGTTCGGCGAGGCGGGGCAGCATGCCCGCTCGACGGTGGGCGTGCCCTCCCTGCCGCTCGACGCACCGGTGGAAGTGGAAGGGATGTTCGAGGTCGCGTGACGCGGTGACGGCACCGGTCCGCTTGGCCGTGGCCGGGGGGCGACCCTATGTTCACCGCCATGCCTGATTGCGACTTGTCCCTCAGCCTGCTCCCCGCGATCAAGGCGATCGACGCCGCCGAGTGGGATCTTTGCGCGGGCGACGACAATCCCTTCGTCAGCCACGCCTTCCTGTCCGCCGTCGAGGATAGCGGCTCCGCAGGGGCCCGCACCGGCTGGCTGCCGCGCCACGCGGTGCTGCGCCAGCCGGACGGCCGGGTGCTGGCGGCCGCCCCGATGTATGCGAAGTCGCACAGCTACGGCGAGTACGTGTTCGATCATGGCTGGGCGGCTGCCTTCGAGCGCGCCGGGGGCCGCTACTATCCCAAGCTGCAGGTCGCGGCCCCGTTCAGCCCGGTCTCCGGCCCTCGCCTGCTGCTGCGCCCGGATCTCCCGCCGGAGTTGGTCGCCCGCGTCCGCGCGGCCATGGCCGGCGCGCTGGCGCAGGCCTGCGACGAGCTGGACCTGTCCTCGGTGCACGTCACCTTCTGCCGCGAGGGCGAATACGACGCGCTCGGCAAGGCGGGGTGGCTGCAGCGGGTGGGCGTGCAGTTCCATTGGGAGAATGCCGGCTACGCCAGCTTCGACGATTTCCTCGCGGCACTCAGTTCGCGCAAGCGCAAGTCGCTGCGCCGCGAGCGGCGTGACGCCAATGGCTGCGGCCTGGTGTTCCGCACCCTGCGCGGCGCTGCCATCACGACCGCGCACTGGAAGGCCTTCTACCGGTTCTACATGTCGACCGTGGACCGCAAATGGGGCAGCGCCTACCTGACCGAGCGCTTCTTCCCCCTGCTGTCCGAGCGGCTGGGCGAGCGGGTGGTGCTGATGCTGGCCGAGCATGACGGCAAGCCGGTGGCGGGCGCCTTGAACCTGCTCGGCCGCGACACGCTCTACGGGCGCAACTGGGGCTGCGTCGGCGAATGGCCGTTCCTGCATTTCGAGCTGTGCTACTACCGGGCCATCGACTTCGCCATCGAGCACAAGCTGGCCCGGGTCGAGGCCGGGGCGCAGGGCGAGCACAAGATCCAGCGCGGCTACCTGCCCCGGCCGACCTATTCGGCGCACTGGATCGCCCATCCTGGCCTGCGCCGCGCGGTTGCGGACTTCCTCGACGAGGAACGCGCAGCCCGGCTCGTCGAGATGGAGGAGCTCTCCACCCTGTCCCCCTACCGCGAAGAGGACTAGCGCGCCGGAGAGCGAAGCCGGCGCGGCGGCACGTTGGCGAGGTGGCCCACCCCGCCACCGTTGGCGCCGGGATCACGCGGCGACCGGCAACGCCACGCCCGGCGCATCGTTGGTCAGTCTAGGCGCAGCAGCGACGTGATTTATCTACGCAAAGGCGACAGCGCCGGGCATCAATCGGGGACGCACCCCTCGCCGGAGTCGGGTGACGGGCGCGGGTTCTAAGGGCTGCGAGAATGGGCGACGAAGTGAAGCGCAACGACGAGCGGGTCCGGGTCAGGGCCTACGAACTGTGGGAACGTGACGGCCGCCCGCACGGGCGCAACGACGAATACTGGGCCGAGGCGCTGCGCCAGATCCAGCAGGAAGATCGCGGCGCGCCGCCGACGGGAATGCAGCAGGCCTCCTGAGCTTCCAGCCCTCTACCAGGGCGCCCGCAGACAAGGGCGCCCCGGAGCGCCCTGGACGGCGCCAATCCGGAGCGCAGGGCCTGGCCGGAACGGGACTGGGGACGCGCGGTGCGGCACGCCCCCGCCCCGGCCCCTGTCACGCGCGGGCGAGCGCCTGCTGAAGGTTCTCGTCGATCTTGGCCAGGAACGCCTGGGTGCCGAGCCATTTCTGCTCGGGACCGATCAGGAGAGCGAGGTCCTTGGTCATGAAGCCGGCCTCGACGGTCGACACGCAGACATGCTCGAGGGTTTCGGCGAACGCGGTCACATCAGGCGTGCCGTCGAACCGGCCGCGATAGATCAGGCCCCGCGTCCAGGCGAAAATCGAGGCGATCGGATTGGTGCTGGTCGGCCGGCCCTTCTGGTGCTCGCGATAGTGGCGCGTCACGGTCCCGTGTGCGGCTTCGGCTTCCACCGTATTGCCGTCAGGGGCGAGCAGCACGGAGGTCATCAGACCGAGGCTGCCGAAGCCCTGGGCGACGATGTCGCTCTCCACGTCACCATCGTAGTTCTTGCAGGCCCACACATAGCCGCCGCTCCATTTCAGCGCGGCCGCCACCATGTCGTCGATCAGGCGGTGCTCGTAGGTCAGGCCGAGCGACTCGAAGTCGTGCTTGAACTCGGCATCGAAGATCTCCTGGAACACATCCTTGAACATGCCGTCATAGGCCTTGAGGATCGTGTTCTTGGTGGACAGGTAGACCGGCAGCTTGCGGTCGCGGCCGTAGGTGAAGCTCGCACGCGCAAACCCCTCAATGGAGGCACGCGTGTTGTGCATGCCGAGCACCACGCCCGGACCCTTGAAATCATGCACCTCGAGTTCGAGCGGTGCCGCACCGTCGGCCGGCTGGTAGGTCAGCGTGACCCGACCTGGCCCGGGGATCTTGGTCTCGGTTGCGCGGTAGATGTCGCCGTAGGCGTGCCGGCCGATGACGATCGGCTGCGTCCAGTGCGGCACCAGGCGCGGAACGTTGGAGCAGATGATCGGCTCGCGGAAGATGGTGCCGTCGAGCACGTTGCGGATCGTGCCGTTCGGCGAGCGCCACATCTTCTTGAGCTTGAACTCGGTGACGCGCGCCTCGTCAGGCGTGATGGTCGCGCACTTCACGCCGACGCCGTAGGTCTTGATCGCGTGCGCCGCGTCCAGCGTCACCTGGTCGTCGGTGGCGTCACGATACTCGATGCCGAGATCGTAGTATTTCAGGTCGATATCGAGATACGGCAGGACGAGCTTCTCCTTGATGAAGCTCCAGATGATCCGCGTCATCTCGTCGCCGTCCAACTCGACGACAGGCTCCTTCACCTTGATCTTGGTCATATCTTTACTCCTGCCGGACGGCGGCTGCGGTTGGGGCCTCTTCCTCGCATCCGTCGCCGCCGTGCGGCAAGCCCCGGGGGAACGCACCAACCCGGATCGTCTGTTGAGAACGGCTCTCATTCGCGTATGCTCGCGCGTGAACTGCGGAGCGGCAGCCTGTGCAACGTCACCTTTCAACCGGACCCTTCCTGATCGCCCGCCTGCTCAGACTGCACCGGAGCAGCGAGCCGGAGCCGCCCGCCTGGACCTTGGCCGCCCACCTGCTATCCGTCCCCGCCCCTGCTCCTGCCCCTGCCCCTGCCCGAGCGCTGGGCGGGGAGCGCGGGCTGGCAATTTGCCGCGACTCCGACCGGGCGTGTCTGGTGGAAGACGATCCGGCGGCGGCCGGCGACCCCGACCGCGTCCAAGTGTCCTGACCCGCCCGCACGGGAATCGTCCGCTCGGCACCTGGTTGAACCGGTGATATCGGCCGACCACTTCGAGACAGCACGGACCCGAGCACCGGTCAGGGCCGATTTCAGCCGACTCTGAGATGGGTCTCGTCCCTGCTCGGCTGGTGCCAGAACTCGGAGGACGCCCCTTGCGCAAACCCAGTGCCGGCATCCTTGCCCAGGTGAGCCGCGAGCAGTCCCATGCCGCTTGACCAGCCAGCGCTCCGTATCCCGTTCGACAACAGCTATGCGCGGCTGCCCGAGCGCTTCTTTGCGCGCGTCGAGCCGACCCGGGTCGCATCTCCCGCGCTCATACGGGTCAACGCGGCTCTGGCCCGCGAACTCGGGCTCGACCCGAGCCTTCTCGATGCCGAGGTGCTCGCCGGCAATCGGCTGCCGCCGGGCGCCGAGCCGATCGCGCAGGCCTATTCGGGCCACCAGTTTGGCCAGTTCAGCGGCACCCTCGGCGATGGCCGCGCCATCCTGCTCGGCGAGGTGGTGGGTGCTGACGGCCGGCGCCACGACATCCAGCTCAAGGGGTCTGGCCTGACCCCGTTCTCCCGCCGCGGCGACGGGCGGGCAGCACTCGGGCCGGTGCTGCGCGAATACCTGATCGGCGAGGCAATGCACGCGCTGGGCGTGCCCACCACGCGGGCGTTGGCCGCCGTGACCACCGGCGAACGCGTGTATCGCGAGCGGCCATTGCCCGGGGCGGTTCTCACGCGAGTCGCGTCCAGTCACATCCGCGTGGGAACCTTCCAGTACTTCGCCTCGAAAGGCGACGCGGAAGGCGTGCGCATCCTCGCCGACTACACGATCGCCCGACACTATCCGGAACATGCCGGCGACTACCGGGGGTTCTTCGCAGCCGTGCTCAGCCGCCAGTGCGAACTGGTCGCACGCTGGCTGCAGATCGGTTTCATCCACGGCGTGATGAACACCGACAACATGGCGATCTCTGGCGAGACCATCGATTACGGCCCCTGCGCCTTCATGGACACCTACGACCCGGCAACGGTCTACAGCTCCATCGATGAGAGCGGACGCTATGCCTATGCGCGCCAGCCGCGCATCGCCGCCTGGAACCTGAGCCGACTGGCCGAGGCCCTGCTGCCGCTGCTCGGAGAGACGCAGGAGGCCGCGATCGAATGGGCGGAGGCGGCGATCGGCAGCTTCGGGCAGCAGTTCGAGCAGGCCTTCCTCGCCGGCCTGCGACGCAAGGTCGGCCTCGAGACGCAACAGGAAGGCGACGAGTCGCTGGTCCGCGACCTGCTGCGCCACATGCAGGAGGGCTCGGCCGACTGGACCCTGACCTTCCGCGCCCTGGCCGATGCGGCCGAGGGCAACGAGATCGCGGCCCGCGCCCTGTTCAGCCCCGGAGCCGCATGGGACGGCTGGGCCGAGCGCTGGCGCGCGCGCCTGGCGCGCGAACCCGGCGAGCCCGCCGTGCGTGCGGCGGCACTGCGCGCCCGCAACCCGCTCTACATGCCGCGCAACCACCTGGTCGAAGCCGCACTCCGCGCCGCGGTGGAAGAAGGAGACTACCAGCCCTTCGAGGCGCTGCTCGACGTGATCACCAGCCCCTTCGAGCACCGCCCCGGCCTCGAGCGCTTCACCCTGCCGCCCCGACCGGAAGAGCGCGTCCTGGCGACATTCTGCGGCACCTGACTCTCGGTCCGGAGTCCGCTCCCCTGGTGGGGCGCACTCCGGCCTGGGCCAGGCCCGGCCGGACGGAGACCGGGAGCTGAGGGCAAGAACCCACGCGGACCAGAGCGCGCGCGTCGCAGAGGGCTGTCGCCTGCGCGTCCCGCACACGGACTCCCCCAACCGACTCTGCGCCACCTGTCGTCTGACCTCTGAGTTCGGTTGACTTCACTTCGGATGCGGGTCAGGTTCACCTGCCCGCAACGAATTCGGGGCTGCCCTTGACCGACTCCGGCTTTCACTGTCGCCGCCACTATGGGAGATCCGCATGAGCGGAGCCTCCACCTGCATCCTGGGCAACGTCTCCATCGACGATCTCGTCTTCGCCGACGGGACCACACGCTGGCGGGTGCCAGGCGGCAACGCGATCTACGCTGCACTGGGCGTCGCCGTGTGGGCCGGGCGTCCCGCGATCATCGCACCCTGCGGGACCGATTACCCGGAGGAGCGCCTCGCCGGCAGGGTGGACCTGACCCATTGCCGACGGACCGAGCGCACGCTGCGCAACTGGGGGCTCTACGAGGAAGACGGTTCGCGCAGCTTCGTCTTCCGGCGCCACACACGCGACTGGCAGGCGTTCAGCCCGACCGCAAACGATGTTTCCGGCTCCTGGCAGTACGGCCACATCGCGCCTCTGCCGTGGCACCTGCAACAGGAGCTGGCCGTGGAACTCAGGGCGCATGGTGCCCAGCTCATCTCTCTTGACCTCGATGACCGGCATCTCACAGCCGACCAGGGCGGCTCGCTGCGTGCCCTGCTCGCCCGACTGGACCTGTTCCTGCCAAGCCGGCAGGACACGGAGGCTCTGTTTCCAGGCACGACACCGCTCGAGGCGATGCGGCGGATCCGCGATCTTGCGCCGGATCTTCCGGTCATCGCGGTCAAGTGCGGCGCGGACGGCGTGATGCTGCACGACCGCGACAGCGCGGACTATCTGGCGATCCCCTCGATCGCAGGACAGGTCGCGGATCCGACCGGTGCCGGCGACGCCTTCTGCGGCGGCATGCTGGCCGGTCTTGCGGACACCGGCAGCGCCCAACAGGCGGCATTGCGCGGCAGTGTCTCGGCATCGTTCGCCGTAGAGGCCCTGGGTCCCGACGGCCTGGTGGCAGCCGACCGCGACGAGGCGCTCAAGCGGCTCACGCTGCTGCAGACGAGGGTGCGTGCCGCGACATTCTGATTGCGGGCGGACTGCACGACTTACACCCAGTGAAGGATCCGACGTGGAAAACGAGAAGACCGTCATGCTGCGCGAGATCGCGATGCAGCCTGAGTTCGTGGCCAGCAACATCGACCCGATGCTCGACCACATGCGGTCGGTTCTGGGCAGCCGTGAGCCGGGCACGCTCCGCCACGGCTTCATGATCGGCTGCGGCGACAGCTACTGCGCCGCGCTCGCCGCCCGCCAGTACATGATGCAGGTCGTCGGACGCCTGGTCGAGCCGGTCGAGGCGCTTGAGTTCTCGCATTACCTGGTCGGCAGCCTGCCCGCTGACAGCTTCGTCTTCGGCGTCTCGAACTCGGGCACCGTCTCGCGCACCATCGAGGGTATCAGGCTGGCACGCGAGAAGGGCGCCTGGACCTTCGCGGTGACCGTGAGCGCAGAGAACACCCTCGCGCGCACCGCGGAGACGCTGATCAAGGTGAACGCAACACCCAACATCAAGGAGCTGCCGGACGGCTCGCGGGTCGTGACCCCCGGCACCATAACCTACACCGCCAGCATGCTCGGCCTGTTCGCCGCAGCGATCGCCTTCGGCGAGAAGATCGGCAGCGTCGACGCCCAGCGCTCCACCGAGCTGGTCGGGCAACTGCGCACGCTCGCCGGACAGATGGCTGAGGCGGACGACATCATGCGTTCGGCTGCGAAGTCGCTGGCATCGCGTTTCACGCCGGACCGCAAGACGGTGATCCTGGGCGGCGGCCCGAACTATGCGACCGCCTATTTCGGCATGGCGAAATGGTTCGAAGGGCTCACCCGTCCGGCCCATCTCTCGCAGCTCGAGGAATGGGCGCACGAGCACTATTTCATGACCGACAGGAGCGCGGACACCATCATCATCCTCCCCCCTGGCGCCGGGCGCGAGCGCGGCCTTGAACAGGCCAGTGCGGCGCGTGAGATGGGCTCGACCGTCATCATCATCGGCGAGAAGAACGACGCCGCGGCGAGACAGGCCGCCGACATCTACCTGCCGATGCCGTCCGGAATTCCGGAGCCACTTACACCCTTCGTCTACAAGCTGCCCTTCGAGTATCTGTCTTGCTACATATCGCAGGAGCAGAACCTGTCCTTCCTCGGCTTCAACGACGCCCGCCGGCTCGAGGTCAATTTCAGGCAGATCTTCAACTCCGCCCAGTCATCCCCGACCCGCCGATGAGCGTGCTGCTGTCGCTTATCAAGGACGGGCGCAAGCCCGTCATTGGCATGATCCAGCTCCCCGCCTTGCCGGGCAGCAGCCGCTACCGCAGCGGGACCATCACCGGCATGGTCGACGCCGCGCTCGCCGAAGCCTCGGTGCTAGCCGAAGGCGGCGTCGACGTCTTGATGGTGCAGAACCTGGGCGACATACCGCTGGCCCTGCACGCAACCACGCCACAGATTGCCTGGATGACGCGCATCGCGACGGAACTGCGCGCGAGGGTCCGATTGCCGCTCGGCCTCAACTTCCTTGAGAACGATGCCGAAGCGATGCTCGCCGTGGCCTCGGCGGCCAGCCTCGACTTCGTGCGCATCAAGATCTTCGTCGGCGCGATGATGACGCCGTTCGGCTTGGAAAGCGCTCAGGCCCATCAGGCGATCAAGGGGCGGACACAGTGGAACGCGGAAGATGTCGCGATTTTCGCCGATGTTCACGATCGTACCGGCACGCCGCTTGCTACGGCTGGCCTGGAGGAAGACATCGAGTTCGCCGTCCGGCTCGGCGGCGCCGATGGTCTTGTCCTCACCGGGCGCAGCCACGAGGAGACCATGGAATTCGTTTGTCGCGGTCGTCGAGTTTACCCTCAGATCCCGATCCTCGTCGGCGGCGGCGTCAAGGCTGACAACGTCACCGACATGCTGCGGGTGGCGGACGGCGTGATCGTCAGCACGTCGCTGAAGCAGGGCGGGAGCACGTCGAGCCCGTTCGAGCCCCAGAAGGTCCGGGACTTCATGCAGTCCGTGCGCGCCTCGAGGGACGGGTCCTGAGGCGCCCGGCACCACCACACGCCACGCGCAGGCGCGCTCTCGGCCTGGCCGGCAGCGCGCTGTTCGCCGTTCCCGCCCGCAGTGTTGCGCAAAAGCGGCTTCGGGTTGCCTTCATCACCTCCGAGACCGGCCTCGGAGACCATTCGTTCAACGACATGCTGCTCGGCGGGCTGCAGCGCGCGCAGCGAGTCCTCGCCGTCCGCTACGTCGTCATCCAGCCGCGGGCGGTGTCCGAGTTCCGCTCGGTACTCGCCCGCGCGTCGGCTATCGGCTTCGACCTGATCATCGGTACGTCATTCGACATGGTCGACCCCATGCAACAGATCGCCCGGGCCTTTCCCAGGCAGGATTTCGGGCTGATCGATGTCGGGCCCGATCCTCTCGCAGACAACATCACCAGCACGCTGACCAAGGACTGGGAAGGCGCGTGCCTTGCCGGCTGGCTGGCGGCGCAGACGTCGCGAACCGGCGTGATCGGCTTCATCGGCGGCAAGGAGATCCCGATCATCCGCCGCTTCTTCACCGGCTACTATTACGGCGCAAGGCTGGCTTCGCCTTCCACCCGCGTCCTGGAAAGCTACACGGGATCATTCACCGAGCCAGCCCTGGGCAAGGAATACGCCCAGGCGATGGCAGCGCGGCGCGCGGACGTCATCTTCGCCGCGGCCGGTGCGACGGGCGCCGGCGTCATAGACGCAGCCCGCGGCGGTGGCCTGCTGGCCATCGGGGTCGACAGCGACCAGGATGGGATGGCGCCAGGACACGTGCTCACCTCGCTCGTCAAGCATGTCGACGGTCAGGCGTTCGACATGATCCGCTCGGTGGTAGACGGGAGCTTCCGCGGCGGGCGCGTGCTGCGCTACGGCCTGACGGAAGATGGCGGCGTGTCGCTCGCGCTCGACAAGTACAACCGGCCCCTCCTCGCGCCGGACCTGCTGCAGCGCCTCGGCGATCTGAGGGACCGCATCCGCTCCGGCGCGATCACGGTGCCCAATTTCTTCGACCTCAAACCGGGGCAGGGAGAAATGGGCAGCCCTCCGATCGAAGTCCCGGCCAGTCTGCGCAGCTGATGCAGGCAGTTCAACCCATGGCGCTGGAAGCACGCGGCGTGTCCAAGCGCTTCGGCGACTTCGTGGCCGTCCAGGACGCAAGCTTCGCCCTAAGAACGCCTTTCAAAACCCTTGTACTCTGATGCGGGCTGATTCATGAGGGGGAATGCGTGCTCCCCTTCTGCCCGAATCGCTTTGGCGGATCATCGAACGACTGCTGCCACCGGTTCCTCT
>Ga0080006_1178602_pt1 | contig 56665 bp, 56 predicted proteins | sample RS3BMetagenome_FD_69209 | JGI IMG/M metagenome (GOLD analysis project Ga0080006, IMG submission 69209) | Ferric oxide microbial mat and aquatic microbial communities from Rainbow Spring, Yellowstone National Park, USA - RS3B (SPADES... ...
GATCGGCGTCCACGAGACCTCCAAGGTCGAAGTTGGATTGAGCAACGTCGATCATGGACGCCTTTGTCGCGTCAGTCGTGGACCTCGGGAGGACCGGGGTCCCTTGGAATCATCCGTCTAGCGGAGGTCGACCTCACCGTCGGGACGCAGGGTGCCGAGTCGTCCGCACCCCTCCTCGGTCACAAGTACGGCCAGGTGGTCGGCGTCCGATACGTGCGCCCAGGCCCTGCGTCCCTCGGGGGTGCGGCACGCCACGACGGCACGCTCGGGGGCGCCGTCCCGCCCGAACGACACCGAGTACGTCTCGACGGTGACCTCGCCCCGGGCGTCAGCGTCGGGCGAGCACTGGGGGAGTACCCCGACCGCGGACTGCGGGTCGGCCCAGGCGAATCCGGCGGCCTCCTCGACCACGGTGCGGTCGGGCAGGCGGTCGTCGTCATGGGCCCGGACGGTGGGCGGCTCGGTGCCGTAGACGCCGACGCTGTGCTTCGACACGTACCAGCCGAGGCCCGTGGTCAACCCGGTGGTCCCGGGTTCGGCGCGGAGCACGTCGACCATGGCGGCCAGCGAGTGGGTCCCGTAGTTGTTGCCCGGACCACCGGCGAACGTGAGGCCGCCGGTGACCGTGAGCGGACGGGCCGGTCCGTCGTCGGCCACCCCGAGTTCGGCGGCGGCGATCTCCACGGCCGAGGGGAAGCAGGAGTAGAGGTCCAGGTGGTCGATCTCGTCGATGGTGGTGCCGGCCAGGGCCAGAGCCGACGTCCCCGCCAGCCGGATGGCCGGCGACGAGTGGAAGTCGGCCCGGTGGGAGAGGAACCAGTGGTCCTCGGCGTCCGCCCCGGCGAGGGGGAACACCCAGCGGTCCCGGGGGACCCCGGCCGCCTCGGCGGCCGCCGCCGAGCAGAGCAGGACGGCCGCCCCCTGGTCCACCTGGAGGTTGGCCGTCAGCAGCTTCGTGTAGGGATAGGCGACCATCCGGTTCGACTCGGTGACGGTCGTCAGGTCCTCGGCCGTCTTCGCCTCGCGGATCCAGGCATAGGGGTTCCCGGCGGCCACGGAGGAGAACCTCGACCAGAGCTCGCCGATGTGGGCGAGGTGCTCGGGGAGGGTGCGGCCGGCCTCGGCCCGCAGGGCGTTTTCGAAGAGCGGGAACACGTGGATGGGGAGGTCGAGGCCGCGCTCCTCCTCCGAAGCGGTGGTTCCCCTGCGGTCGCTGCCGAAGAGGGTCGGGGGCTCGGTGTCGGCCGCCTGGACGGTCCAGGGCAGGAGGGGCCGGTCCGGATGCCGCCGGGCGGCCACCTGCGTGTAGTGGCAGTCGGCCCCCGCGATGATGGCCACGTCGACCTCGCCCCGCCCGATGGCGAGGGCGGTGGCGTTGACCAGCATCTGGGGGTTGTTGCCCCCGGTCGTCGTGACGAGGACCTGCCGGGGCTCGATGCCGAGTTCCTCGGCCAGCAGCGCGCCGGGATCGACGTAGTGCCAGCTGAGCGGATTGGCGACCCGCAGGGACCCGGTGCGGGCGAGCAACGTGCGACCGGCGGGCGCAGGACCGCCGGCGGACGCCCCGTCGCAGTCCTCCACGGCGGCGTACACGGCGTCCAGCATCAGGCCCAGGGGTTCGGGACGGTCGGCCAGGCTGCCCTCACCCTCCGTCCGGGGTCGGTTCGTCACCTGACCGACGCCAACGACCACCGGAGTGGCGGGGTCGATCGTCATCTCCAGACGAGCCTATCGGCGCCCTGTAGAGCCTCGGATCGCCCGCCGCGGGATCGGGAAGCCGGGCCGGTCCCGGTGTCGCGTCAGGCTTCCCGTGGGGCCGAGGTCGCCGGTTCGGGCTCGGAAGCCCCGTCCGCCACTCGGTACACTCGGGCCATGCGCATCGCCGTGGGCTCGGACCACGCGGGCTACGCCCTCAAGTCGGAGATCATCGGCCACCTGACGGAGTCCGGGCACGAGGTCCTCGACCTGGGCACCGATTCGGCCCAGGTCTCGGTGGACTACCCCGTCTACGGCCGGGCCGTGGCCGAGGCGGTCGCCGGCGGACGCGCGGAGCGGGGCGTCTGCGTGTGCGGCACGGGCATCGGCATCGGCATCGCCGCCAACAAGGTGGACGGCATCCGTGCCGCGGTCGTGCACGACACCACCACGGCCCTGCTGGCCCGACACCACAACGACGCCAACGTGGTCTCCCTCGGCGAGCGGACGACCGGACGGGCCGAGGCCATCGACGCCATCGACGCCTTCCTGACCACCGAGTTCGACGGTGGCCGCCACCGGCGGCGCATCGACCAGATCACCGACATCGAAAGGCAGCAGCCGACCACATGAGCAGCTCCACGCCCGCGTCCCCCTTCGACCCCTGGCTCCGCGGCGATCCCGAGGTCCTCGCCCTGCTGGGGGCCGAGGCCGAGCGCCAGGCCACCACCCTCCAGCTGATCGCCTCGGAGAATTTCACCTCGCCGGCGGTCCTGGCCGCCACCGGGTCGGTCCTGACCAACAAGTACGCCGAGGGCTACCCCGGACGCCGCTACTACGGGGGCAACCAGGTCATCGACGAGGTGGAGGACCTGGCCCGCGACCGGCTGAAGGCGCTGCTCGGGGCCGAACACGCCAACGTGCAGCCGCACGCCGGTTCCAACGCCAACCTGGCCGCCTACCAGGCCCTCATCGACCCCGGGGACACCGTGCTGGCCATGCGCCTCGATCACGGCGGCCACCTGACCCACGGATCGCCGGCCTCCATCACCTCGAAGGTGTGGAATTTCGTCTCCTACGGGGTGTCGCCGGCCACCGACGACGCCGACAAGCCCGGGGAGATCATCGACTTCGACCAGGTCGCCGACCTGGCCAGGACCCACCGGCCGACACTGATCGTGGCCGGCTCCACCGCCTATGCCCGGATCATCGACCCGCTCCCCTTCCGCGAGATCGCCGACTCGGTCGGGGCGAAGTTCCTCTTCGATGCGGCCCACCCCGCCGGCCTGATCGCGGGCGGGGCCCACCCCTCGCCCGTCGGCGTGGCCGACGTCGTGACCTTCACCACCCACAAGACCCTGCGCGGCCCGCGCGGTGGGGCCATCGTCTGCTCCGCCGAGTACGCCAAGGCGATCGACAGCGCCATCTTCCCGGGGCTCCAGGGGGGGCCGCTCGAGAACGCCATCGCCGCGAAGGCCGTGGCCTTCGCCGAGGCGTCCCGTCCCGAGTTCCGCGAGTACGCAGCGGCCGTCGTGGCCAACGCCAAGGCCCTGGCCACCGCCGTGGCCGCCGAGGGCATCCGGCTCGTGTCCGGTGGCACCGAGAACCACCAGGTCCTGTGCGACCTGCGCTCGTTCGACGCCGAGCTCACGGGCAAGGCGGCCCAGGAGGTCCTCGACCGCGCCGGCATCACCTGCAACCGCAACACGATCCCCGACGATCCCCGGTCGCCGTTCGTCACCTCCGGGCTCCGCCTCGGCACGGCCGCCCTCACGACGACGGGGATGGGCGTGGCCGAGATGTCGCGGGTCGGCGCGCTGATCGGCCGCACGCTCCGCCAGCGCGACGACGACGCCGCGGTGGCCGCCGTCCGGGCCGAGGTCGCCGAGCTGTGTTCGGGCTTCCCCCCGTACCCCGGCCTGGCCGGGGCGTGAGGACGCGGGCCGCGCCCGGGCGACCGGGGTGACCCGGTGAGCGCGGGCGTCCCGCTCAACTGGTACGCCGTCATCCTCGTGGTGGCGGCCGGCTCGACATGGGTCCTCACCTTCCCGGCACGCCGCATCGCCGTCCAGATCGGCTACGTCGCCCAGCCGGACGCCCGCAAGGTCCACCAACGGGTGACGCCCCAGTCCGGCGGGGTGGCCATGTTCCTCGGCCTGCTGGTGGCCTGGGCCGTGGCCGCGTCGGTCCCCGCTCTCGACCAGCTCTTCCGCGGGACGTCGGAGCCTCTCGGCCTGATCCTCGGCGCCGCCGCCATCTTCGTGGTCGGGCTCATCGACGACTTCCGGGACATGTCGGCGCCGGCCAAGGTGGCCGGCCAGGTCCTGGCGGCCACGATCCTCTATTTCATGGGCGTCACCTGGTTCCAGTTCAAGGTGCCGCTGACCGGGCTCGTCCAGCTCTCACCGGAGTGGACCCCGCTCCTCACCGCGCTGTGGGTGATCGCCATCACCAACGCGGTGAACCTGATCGACGGCCTCGACGGCCTGGCCGCAGGGGTGGTGGCCATCGCCTCGGGAGCGCTCGCCGTCTACGGCCTCCATCTCCAGCACCTGGGCAACCTCCCGACCGACAACATGGGACCGCTGATCGCCGTGGTGACGTGCGGCATCTGCCTCGGGTTCCTGCCCCACAACTTCCATCCGGCCCGGATCTTCATGGGCGACGGTGGGGCCCTGCTGCTCGGACTCCTCATGGCCGCGTCCACCATGCTCATCGGGGGACGCTCGGCCGGCAACGTGGGCGGGGTGGCGGGCCGCAGCGGCCAGACCTACTTCTTCTTCGCCCCGCTGTTCATCCCCTTCTTCATCCTCGGCGTGCCCATCGTGGACATGGCCTTCGCCTTCGTGCGCCGGACGGCCAACCGGACCGGGTTCTCGACCCCGGACAAGAACCATCTCCACCACCGCCTGCTGCGCCTCGGTCACGGCCACCGGCGCAGTGTGCTCATCCTGTGGGCCTGGACGGTGCTCCTGTCGGGCTTCGTGCTCTTCCCCCTCTACGTGTCGAGCGTCAACGCCTTCATCCCGTTCGGCGCCTTCGCCCTCGGGGTGGTCCTCTACACGCTCTTCCACCCGTCGATCCGCCGTCCGGCGGCGGGCGGGGACTCCGATCCGGATGCGGACGCAGACCCGGACCCCGACCCGGACCCGTGGACCGACGTCGGTCCGGGGGAACCGGCCCCGCAGGCGGCGTCCGGTGAGGTGGCCGGCGGCCCCGGGCGACGCGGCCAACCGGAGGCCGACCCGGCCGGGGCGGTGGACGCGTCCGCCTGACTCCTTCCGGCGGTGGTTACCGACCTGTGAACAGCAGGTTTCGGGCGTTTTGCCGGAGCCACCGTAAAAGTGCGATGATGCGCCACGTGAATTGCTGGCCTCCCACCCCTCTCGAGGGGTCCGCCCCGTTGGGCCGCGCCATGGGTCTGCACCCCTTCGACACTCTCCTCCGGACGACCTGCTCGTCCGCTGCGTGAGCCCGGAAACCATTCGTCATGCCTCCCTCCCCCACATCGACTGACGCGGTCCGGCAACTGCATGGACGAGTCCACCCCGATACCCGATGCGGACGGTCCGGAGCCCCACGGATCGGGGACGGACGGTCCGGGGGCGGACCGATCGGGGACGGACGGTCCGGGGGCGGACCGACGGCTCTCGCCGGGCGCCGTGGCCTTCCTCGGCCTCGGACTGGCCATCGGCCTGAGTCTGGCCGTGACGGTGGGTGCCGGGCTGGGACTGGACGCCGTGCTGCACTCGTCCCCGGTGTGTCTGCTGGTCGGACTGACCGTGGGGCTGGCCGTCGCCGTGGGGATGGCGGTCTCCACCATCAAGAAGTACCTGTAGCCACCCCGGGCGGTCCCGCCGCCGGACAGGTGCACTGACCGTGTTCGCCCACTTCTCACTGCCCGACATCTCCGACGTCTCCCGTCGGACCGTGGCCGCCGCCCTGATCGTCGGCGTGGCCGCGCTGGTGGCCTGCTTCTCCTTCGGCCACCTGCTGTTGGGCCTGGGGGCATGCATCGGCCTCGGACTGGGCACCGTCAACTACCGCCTCGTGGGCGTGTCGGTCGACAAGGTGAGCGCCATGGACGTGGACGACCCCAAGCGCCCGCTGGCCGTCAACACGTTCGGACGGTTGGGGGTCATCACCGTCATCGCCCTGGGCCTGACCTTCCTGTCCAAGCCCCTCGGCTTCGGCGTCCTCGCCGGACTGGCCGTGTTCCAGGTCCTCCTGATCCTCAACGTGGCCCGTTCGATGTCGCACGCCGGCCCCATGACCTCGGTGGAGGACGTCATCAACGCCAACGTGGTCGACTCCAACGACCCCGTGGTCTCGCCCGCCGACGACACCCGTGGAGGTGCCTGACCGCATGTCCGGTTTCCTGACCCCGACGCTCGGCATCGACATCTCGGTGGGCGACCACGTCCAGCGCAAGATCTTCGGGCTGACCATCAACCTCGACATCGTGTGGGCGACCTGCATCGCCGGGCTCATCGTGATCACCCTCGGGCTGATCCTGCGCTCCAAGGCCACCAGCGGTGTGCCGGGCAAGTTCCAGTTGGCCTGGGAGATGGCCGTCGGCGCCGTCCAGACCCAGGTGGACGACTCCATCGGGCCACGGGGGGCCAAGGTCGTCCCGCTGGCGCTGACCCTCTTCATCTTCATCTTCACCTGCAACCTGTTCGAGGTCCTGGGCATCGGTTCCAAGCTGGACGTCCTGCCCGCCCCGACCAGCGACATCAACCTGCCGCTGGCCATGGCCCTCTACGTGATCGTCATGGTGCACCGGGCGGCCATCAAGAACCGCGGGGCCGCCGGCTACCTCAGGCACTACGTGGCCCAGCCGTTCCCGGCCAAGCTCGCCCCGGTGAACCTGTTCATGAACGGGATCGAGGAACTCGTCAAGCCGGTGACCCTCACCCTCCGTCTCTTCGGCAACCTCTTCGCCGGTGGCCTCATGCTCTCGCTGCTGGCCGCCCTGGTGGCCTGGAAGTTCGGCAGCTTCGGCGTCATCGGCGGCGTGCTGTCGGCCCTCTTCACCGTGGTCTGGAAGGTCTTCGACATGGCCATCGGCGCCATCCAGGCCTTCATCTTCGCCCTCCTGACCATCCTCTACTTCGACACGGCCATGGCCCCCGACGAGGCCCACTGACGCCGGCCGCGTCCACGCGTCCCTTTCACCCATCTACCTCAACAAAGGAGCAGTTCCCATGGCAGCAAGTCCCGTCGACTACACCAGCGCTATCAAGACGGCCGGTGGCCTCATCGGCGCCGGCCTGGCGCTCGGCGGCGGTGCCGTCGGTGCCTCCATCGGTGACGGCCTGGCCGGTAGCCAGACGATCGCGGGCGTGGCCCGCAACCCCGAGGCCCAGGGCCGCCTGACGACGATCATGTTCCTGACCGTCGGCCTCTGCGAGGCGGCGTACTTCATCAACCTGGTGTTCGCCGCCCTGTTCGTCTTCTCGCTGGGCAAGTAACCACGGCCCGTCCGGGCCTCCGCGCCGCCGGCCTCCGGGCCGGTGACCGGGGTACGCCCTCCGGCCATCTCCGACCGACCGACCAAGGATGACGACCATGCCAATCGCCACCAGCAACTTCCTCGTCCCGAACGGGACGTTCATCGTGGTGCTGATCGCCTTCATCATCGTGCTGGGTGTGATCACCAAGTACGTGCTGCCCGTGCTGAACGCCGCGCTCACCGAGCGTCAGGAGCAGATCCGTGGGGAGCTCGAGGCGGCCGACAAGGCCAAGGCGGATGCCGAGGAGGCCGACGCCGAGCGCCGGGCGGTGCTGGAGCAGGCCCGTACCCAGGCGCGTGAGATCGTGGGACAGGCCCAGACCACGGCCGACCAGATCGTGACCAGTGCCACCGCCGAGGCCCAGGCCGCCCACGACCGCATCGTCGCCTCGGCCGAGGCCGAGGTCGTCGTGGCCCGCCAGGCCGCCGTCGAGGAGGTCACCGCCCGGGTGGGCGAGATCGTCCTGGCCGCCGCCGAGCGGGTCATCGGTCGGGAGATCAAGGTCGCGGACCACCAGGATCTCATCGACGAGGCCATCGCCGCCGTGCGGGCCGAGACGTCGGGTGCCGCCGCCGGCGCCGGAGGCGCGCGGTGAACCCAGCCCTCCAGGGCTACCTGGCCGCGATGGAGGAGTCGCTGTCCACCGACGGCGGCCTGGCCGACGCCGGGGTGCAGCTCCACGCGTTCGCCGACATCGTCGAGGCCAACAACGCGCTCCTGTTGGCCGTCAACGACGGTTCGGTCCCCGTCGCCGCCCGTCGGGCCGTGCTGGACCGTCTGCTCGAGGGCAAGGTGCGGCCCGAGGTGGCCCGCCTGGTCCACCAGGCCGTCTCGGTGGTGCCGGCCGGTGAGCTCGTCTCCACCTTCCGCTGGCTGGGCGCCCAACTCGAGCAGCTGGCGGCACGCGGCCCGGCCACGGCCGCCGAACCCTTCGACGAGGAGGTGCTCGGCCGGCTCGGCTCGCGCAACCGCGTCTCGGGCTACGCCGCCGCCGTCTTCGAGGGCTGCACCGTGGCCGATCTCGAGGAGATCGAGGACCAGCTCTTCCGTTTCGCCCGCACCGTCGAGGCCGACCGACGCCTGCGTGGCGCCCTCGGTGACCGCGACCTGCCCGTCGTGGTCCGCCAGGAGGTGATCGCCAAGCTCCTCGGCGACAAGACCCTTCCGGCCACCGTGCGCCTGGCCTGCTACGCCGCCCGCGGCGGTCGGGCCCGGGACATCGTGTCCACCCTCGACGCGCTCGTGGAGGACGCGGCCCGGGCGCGTGGCTGGCGGGTGGCCCGGGTGTCGGCCGCGGACGTCGTGGGCGACGGCCAGCAGCGCGATCTCAGCGACGCACTGGCGCACCTCACCGGGAACCCGGTCGACCTCCAGGTCACCGTGGACCCCGCCCTGCTCGGCGGAGTGGTCGTCCAGGTCGGCGACCTGCTGGTGGACTCCAGCACCCGCCATCGGCTCGACGAGCTGAAGGAGCACGTACTCGCCTCCGAGGAGGCCTACCGGATTCCAGGAACCCCAACACGAAGGGATGCAACCGATGGCTGAGTTGACCATCAACGCCGACGAGATCACCGCTGCCCTCAAGCAGTACGTGGACGACTACACGCCCGAGGTCGGCACCGAGCAGGTCGGTCGCATCGTCGAGGTCGGCGACGGCATCGCCCGCATCACCGGTCTGCCCGGCTGCGCGGTCAACGAGATCCTGGAGTTCGAGGACGGGACCGAGGGCCTCGCCCTGAACCTCGACGAGGAGACCATCGGCGCGGTCATCCTGGGCGAGGACACCGGGCTCGAGGAGGAGCAGCTGGTCAAGGCGACCGGGCGCATCCTCTCCGTCCGCGTCGGCGACGCCCTGCTCGGTCGGGTGGTGAACGCCCTCGGCGAGCCGCTGGACGGCAAGGGACCCATCGCCACCACCGAGACCCGTCGTCTGGAGGTCCAGGCGCCGGGCATCGTCAAGCGCCAGCCCGTGAGCGAGCCCCTGCAGACCGGCATCAAGGCCATCGACGCCATGACCCCGATCGGCCGCGGCCAGCGCGAGCTCATCATCGGCGACCGCAAGACGGGCAAGACCACCGTCGCCATCGACACCATCCTCAACCAGAAGGGCCTGGGGGTGAAGTGCATCTATGTCGCCATCGGCCAGAAGGAGTCCTCGGTCGCCCAGACCGTGGCCACCCTCGAGCGCTACGGTGCCCTCGAGTACACGGTGGTCGTACTGGCCGGAGCGGCCGACCCCGCACCCTTCAAGTACCTCGCCCCGTACGCCGGCTGCGCCATGGGCCAGCACTGGATGGACAACGGCGAGCACGCCCTCATCGTCTACGACGACCTGTCCAAGCAGGCCGAGGCCTACCGCCAGATGTCGCTGCTGCTGCGTCGGCCCCCCGGTCGCGAGGCCTACCCCGGCGATGTCTTCTATCTGCACAGCCGCCTCCTCGAGCGGGCCGCCAAGCTGTCCGACGACGCCGGCGGCGGATCGCTCACGGCCCTGCCCATCATCGAGACCAAGGCCGGTGACGTGTCGGCGTACATCCCGACGAACGTGATCTCGATCACCGACGGACAGGTGTTCCTCGAGTCCGAGCTGTTCTACGCCGGCGTCCGTCCCGCCATCAACGTGGGCATCTCGGTCAGCCGCGTGGGATCGGCGGCCCAGATCAAGGCCATGAAGTCCGTGTCCGGAACGCTGAAGCTCGACCTCGCCCAGTTCCGCGAGCTCGAGGCCTTCGCCACCTTCGGCTCCGAGCTGGACAAGGTGTCCCAGGCCCAGCTCGACCGCGGCTACCGGCTCACCGAACTCCTCAAGCAGGGCCTCAACCAGCCGGTCCCCGTCGAGGAGCAGGTGCTCGTGATCTACGCCGGTTCGGAGGGCTACGTCGACGACATCCCCGTGGCCGACGTGCAGCGGTACGAGGCCGAGGTGCGCGCCTACTTCCGCGCCGGACACGCCGACATCCTCGAGGGCATCCGTACCTCGGGCAAGCTACCCGAGGGCGACGTGCTGGCCGATGCGCTCGCCAAGTTCACCGAGTCGTTCGACAGCGGAAAGGTCGACTGACCCATGGCAGGTGGCCAGGAGCGCATCCTGCGTCGACGGATCCGGAGCATCCGCTCGACGCAGAAGATCACCAAGGCGATGGAGCTGATCGCGGCGTCGCAGATCGTGCGCGCCCAGGGTCGCATCGCCGCCTCCAAGCCCTACCAGGAGGGCATGGCCCGCATCGTGCTGGAGACGGCCATCGGCGATCCGCTGGCGGCCGGACGGCTGCTCGGCACGCCCGAGGAGCTGACCAAGGTCCTGGTACTCAGCGTCGTGGCCGACCGTGGGCTGTGCGGCGGCTACAACACCACCGTGTTCCGGACGACCGAGCGACTGCTGGCGTCGCTGGCCGCCGACGGCGTGGAGACCCGGCTCGTGACCGTGGGCAAGAAGGCCCAGGGCTACTTCCGCTTCCGCGGCCAGGAGGTCGAGCGGTCCTTCATCGGCATGAGCGAACGTCCGACCTTCGCCGATGCCCGCGAGGTGGCGGTCGCCGCCGTCGCCCCGTTCGTCAACGGTGAGGTCGACCAGGTCCTCGTGGTCTCGACCCGCTTCATCAGCGCCGGCAGCCAGAAGATCGAGGTGCGCCAGCTCCTCCCGCTCGTCGACCCGCGCACCTCGGACGAGAAGGTGGACCACGAACACGGGAACGGCAGCCGCAACGTCGCCCCTCACGAGGTCGACGTCAGGCAGGGCTACACGGAGTTCGAGCCCGACGCGGCCGTCCTGCTCGTCGATCTGGCCCCCCGTGCCGCCGAGACGGAGATCTTCGCATCGCTGCTCGAGGCCTCGGCCTCCGAGCTGACCGCCCGTCAGCGGGCCATGGCCGCCGCCACCGAGAACGCCGGCGAGCTCATCAAGAAGTACTCGCGGATCATGAACCGAGCCCGCCAGGACACCATCACCACCGAGATCATGGAGATCGTCGGCGGTGCCGAGGCGCTGCGGGCCGGGGCCGAGGGTGACGAGGGCGGCCTCGTCATCGAGACGAGGGTCTGACCGGTGCCCGGAAACGACGTGTCCGCCAGCACCGTGCCCCCCGCACACCTGTCCTCCGCATCCACCCCCACCGCAGTCGCCGACCTCAAGGGAGCCACACGCCCATGACCACCACCGCCCCCCAACCCACCGAGTCACCCACGCTGGCCTCCGGCCGAGTGGTGGCCATCGCCGGGCCCGTCATCGACGTGGAGTTCCCGCCCCACGCCCTGCCCGAGATCAACGGGGCCGTCGAGGTCGACGTCGAGCTCGAAGGTGCCACCCAGACGATCACCGCCGAGGTGGCCCAGCAGATCGGCGACGGCCGGGTGCGCTGCATCTGCCTCAAGGCGACCGACGGCCTGACCCGGGGCGCCGAGGTCCGCAACCTGGGCCACGGCCTGCAGGTGCCGGTCGGTGACGCCGTGCTCGGTCACGTCTTCAACGTGCTGGGTGAACCGCTCGACACGGCCGACATCGGCGCAGTCGAGGACCACTGGGACATCCACCGCCAGGCCCCCGACTTCGACACCCTGGAGCCCCGGGCCCTCATGTTCGAGACGGGCATCAAGGTCATCGACCTGCTCGAGCCCTACGTACAGGGTGGCAAGATCGGCCTGTTCGGCGGCGCCGGCGTGGGCAAGACCGTGCTCATCCAGGAGATGATCAACCGCGTCGCCACCAACCACGGTGGTGTCTCGGTCTTCGCCGGGGTGGGCGAGCGCACCCGTGAGGGCACCGACCTGTGGCTGGAGATGCAGGAGTCGGGCGTGATCGAGAAGGCCGCCCTGGTCTACGGACAGATGGACGAGCCCCCGGGCGTGCGCCTGCGGGTGGCCCTGGCCGCGCTGACGATGGCCGAGTACTTCCGCGACGTGAAGAACCAGGACGTGCTGCTGTTCGTCGACAACATCTTCCGGTTCGTGCAGGCCGGCTCCGAGGTCTCGACCCTCCTCGGCCGCATGCCCTCGGCCGTGGGCTACCAGCCGACCCTGGCGGACGAGATGGGCCAGCTGCAGGAGCGGATCACCTCGACCCGGGGGCGTTCCATCACCTCGCTGCAGGCCGTCTACGTCCCGGCCGACGACTACACCGACCCGGCGCCGTTCACCACCTTCACCCACCTCGACGCCACCACCGAGCTCTCGCGCGACATCGCCTCGCTCGGCATCTACCCGGCGGTGGACCCGCTCTCGTCGACGTCCAACATCCTCGCTCCCGAGATCGTGGGTGAGCGCCACTACACGGTCGCCCGCCGGGTCCAGGGTGTGCTCCAGCGGTACAAGGAGCTCCAGGACATCATCGCCATCCTCGGCCTCGACGAGCTGTCCGAGGAGGACCGGGTGACCGTGGCCCGTGCCCGCAAGGTGCAGAGGTTCCTGTCGCAGCCCTTCAACGTGGGTGAGGTGTTCACCGGCCTGAAGGGGGTGACGGTCCCCGTCGAGGAGACGGTGGAGTCCTTCGAGGCGCTGGTCAACGGCGATCTCGACGAGGTTCCCGAGCAGGCATTCTTCAACGTGGGCGGCGCCGAGTCGGTGCTGGCCAAGGCCCACGACCTCGCCAACAGCTGATCGGGCGGTACGCACCATGGCCGACGAGTCCCTCTTCCAGGTCAACCTGGTCACCCCGGAGCGCATCCTGCTCGACGGGCTGGCCTCCGAGGTGATCCTCCGCACCGGCGAGGGTGACGCCACCTTCCTGGCCGGACACACCCCGCTGGTGGGTTCGATCCAGCCTGGTGTCGTCCGGGTGGTCCGCGCCGAGGGTGAGACCGTCCGCATCGCCGTCCACGGCGGCTTCACCCAGGTGGAGCAGCACGTCGTGCTCGATGCCGAGGCGGGCACGACGACCTCGCGGGTCACCCTGCTGGTCGGCGTGGCCGAGCTGGCCGACGAGATCGACGCCGACCGTGCCCGGGTCGCCCTCGAGGCCGCCGAGGCGCGCGTGGCCGAGCTCGGCGGAGCGGTCACCCGCTCGGCGGGCGAGGACGAAGCCGTCGACCCCGAACTGGCCGAGGCCGAGGCCGCACTGCGGCGGGCCCAGGTGCGCCTCGAGGCCGTCGACGCCTCCGCGGCGACGACCACCGCCTGAGCCGGCGCCCCGGCGCCGGACGGACCGTCATCTGCCTGTCAGGTAGCTGCCGTAGAATCGGGCGTGATCGACTGACGTTCCCCTGCCCCCTGCCGTCCGGGGACCAGGGACCGACCGCCACCCGGCACGCAAAGGAGCACAGGTGGGACGCACCCTCCAGGAGGACCTCCGCAAGTTCGCCCACATCGACTTCGCGCCGTCGCACCGCCAACCGGCCACCGGCCGCGTCGTGGTGGCCGCCGTGGTCGCCCTGGTCGGATCGTTGCTCGCCGACGCCCTCCTGGTGGCCATCGGTACCCGGGTGTTCCCGTCGACCAAGGGCTACGTCCACTTCCAGTTCGCCGACTACGCCAAGCTGACCACCGTCGGGGTGATCGGAGCCTGCATCGCCTGGCCAGTCGTGACGCGGGTGAGCTCGGCCCCCCGCTGGCTCTACCTCCGCCTGGCCGTCCTCGTCACCCTCGTGCTGTTCCTGCCGGACGTCTGGATCCTGATCCAGGGTGAGCCGGTCAAGGCGGTCCTCGTCCTCATGCTCATGCACCTGGCCATCGCCGTCGTCACCTACAACGCCATGGTGCGGATCGCCCCGGTGAGCGAACTCCGTCGCCGCAGTACGGGCGTTGCGGTGGCCACCGAGGCCTGAGCGGGACGCACCGCCGGTGGTGCCGGCGGCCCGGCGGCCCGGCTATCTCTGCGACCCGTCAGCCCGTCAGACCGTCAGCCCGTCCGCAGGTCCGGGTCAGCCGAACTCGATGGCGCTGTACTCCGACAGCTTGTGCAGCGGGTGCCGGGCGTCGATGAGGCGGACCGTGCCGGACTTCGAGCGCATGACCAGCGACTGGGTGTTGGCCCCGAACTCGTCGTAGCGGACGCCCTGCAGTAGCTCGCCGTCGGTGATCCCGGTGGCGGCGAAGAAGCAGTTGTCGCCCTTGACCAGGTCGTCGGTGGTATGGACGGCGTCGAGGTCGAACCCGAGCTCGAGGGCGGCCCTGCGCTCCCCCTCGTCGCGGGGGTACAGACGCCCCTGGATCTCGCCGCCCATCGACTTGAGGGCGGCGGCGGCGATGACGCCTTCAGGTGTCCCGCCGATGCCCACCAGCAGGTCGACACCGGTGTCGGGCCAGGACGTGGCGATGGCGCCGGCCACGTCCCCGTCGGTGATGAGCCGGATCCGGGCACCCGTGCCCCGCACCTCGGCGATGAGCTCCTCGTGCCGGGGACGGTCGAGGATCACCACCGTGAGGTCACGCACCGAGGTTCCCTTGGCCTTGGCCACGGCGTCGAGGTTGTCGACGATCGGGCGGGTGATGTCGATGGCCCCGACGGCCCGGGGGCCCACGGCCAGCTTCTCCATGTACACGCACGGGCCCGGGTCGAACATGGTGCCCTCCTCGGACACCGCGATGACGGCCAGCGCCCCGCCGCGGCCGAGCGCCGTCGACGTGGTGCCGTCGATCGGGTCCACGGCGATGTCGGCCTTGGGCGGGGTCCCGTCGCCGATGCGCTCGCCGTTGAAGAGCATCGGGGCGTCGTCCTTCTCACCCTCGCCGATGACCACCACGCCGTCCATGGCGATCGAGGAGAGCACGATGCGCATGGCGTTGACCGCGGCCCCGTCGGCACCGTTCTTGTCCCCCCGCCCCATCCACCGGGACGCGGCCAGCGCCGAGGCCTCGGTGACCCGGACGAGCTCCATGGCCAGGTTGCGGTCGGGTGCCTGCGTAATGGCGTTCACGAGCACCGACGATAGTGGCTGGCATGGACCGGGGACGAAGCAGCGGCGGTCGGGTCCGCACCGGGTACCGGTTCGTCCGTATGCTGGGTCGATGGGCGACGTACCGGCATCGGCGGGGTTCGAGGCGTGGTGCGCCGCCTACGACGAGGCCACGCTGCGTGACACCGACTTCGAGACCATGTCGGGTGTCCCGCTCCAGCCGGTCTACGGACCCGACGGCGAGCCCGACCCGTCGGTCGGTTGGCCGGGCCAGTTCCCCTACACCCGGGGACCCTACGCCTCGATGTACCGCTCGAAGCTCTGGACCATGCGGATGTTCGCCGGGTTCGGCACGGCCGAGGACACCAACCTGCGGTTCCGCGACCTGCTCGCCGCCGGTGGCGACGGGCTCTCGGTGGCCTACGACCTGCCGACCCTGATGGGTCGCGACTCCGACGATCCGATGTGCGAGGGCGAGGTCGGCAAGTGCGGCGTGGCCGTCGACACCCTGGCCGACACCGAGGACCTCTTCGCCGGAATCGACCTGGGCCGTACGACCACGTCGATGACCATCAATTCGCCCGCGCCCATGTGCTTCGCCATGTACGTGGCCGCCGCCGAGGCGGCCGGCACCGACCGGCGGCGGCTCGGCGGGACGCTCCAGAACGACATGCTGAAGGAGTACCAGGCCCAGAAGGAGTACATCTTCCCGCCCCGGCCCTCGATGCGGCTGGTGACCGACGTCATCCGCTTCTGCTCGGCCGAGATGCCCCGGTTCCACCCGGTGTCCGTGTCCGGCTACCACATCCGCGAGGCGGGCTCGACGGCCGCCCACGAACTGGCGTTCACCCTGGCCAACGGATTCGCCTACGTGGAGGCGGCCCGCGCCGCCGGCCTCGGGGTGGACGAGTTCGCCCCCCGTCTGTCGTTCTTCTTCAACGCCCACATCGACTTCTTCGAGGAGATCGCCAAGTACCGGGCGGCCCGGCGCATCTGGGCCCGCTGGCTGCGCGACCGGTACGGGGCGGCGGACCCCCGCTCGATGACCCTGCGGTTCCACACCCAGACGGCCGGCGCGTCGCTGACCGCCCAGCAGCCCGAGCTCAACATCGTCCGCACCGCCATCGAGGCCCTGGCCGGTGTCCTCGGCGGTACCCAGAGTCTCCACACCAATTCGATGGACGAGGTCCTGGCGCTGCCGACGGACAAGGCGGCCCGCATCGCCCTGCGCACCCAGCAGGTGCTCGCGTCGGAGACCGGGGTCGCCCACGTGGCCGACCCCCTGGGCGGGTCGTGGTTCGTGGAGTCGCTGACCGACGAGCTGGAGGCCCAGGCCGAGGCCGTGTTCGCCCACCTCGACGCACTGGGCTCCGGGTCCATCCTCGACGGTGTGGTGGCCGGCATCGAGTCGAACTGGTTCCAGGGCGAGATCGCCGATGCCGCCTACCGCTACCAGCGCCAGATCAGCTCGGACCGCATGGTGATCGTGGGGGTCAACGGGTTCACCGGAGGCAACGAGGACAGCCTGTTGCCGACCCTCGCCATCGGGCCCGAGGTCGAGGAGGCCCAGCGCAAGCGCCTGGCCGAGGTCAAGTTGGGCCGCTCGGACGCGGCCGTCGCCGACGCCCTGTCCCGCCTGGCCGCCGACGCCGCCCACGCCGAGCGCAACCTGATGCCGGCCGTCTTCGACGCCGTGCGGTCGTACGCCACGGTGGGCGAGATGATCGACACGCTGGCCGGGGTGTTCGGCCGCTGGGAGGAGATCGCCGTCATCTGACGGTTCCTGCCCGACGGGCACCCCGGCCCGCCGGTGTCCGTCGGGGGGATCGTCGGATCCACCGGTGGTCCGGGGCCATACTGGTGCCCGTGGATCGCATCGTCGTCACCCCCAGCGGGCCGCTGTCGGGCACCGTGCGGGCCGGCGGGGCCAAGAACTCCGTCCTGAAGCTCATGGCCGCCTGCCTGCTGGCCGAGGGCCGGCATGTCCTCACCAACGTGCCCCGGATCAGCGACGTCGACATCATGGCCGAGGTCCTCGAGGCCATGGGGGCCACGGTGACGCGCGGGAGCAGCCCGGACGAGCTGGTGGTGACCACGCCGGCCGACCTGGTGCCCGAGGCGCCCTACGAGCTCGTGGAGAAGATGCGGGCCTCGGTGGTCGTGCTCGGACCCCTGCTGACGCGGTGCGGCTGGGCGCGGGTGTCCATGCCGGGGGGCGACGATTTCGGCCCGCGGCCGATCGACATGCACCTGCACGCCCTCGAGACCCTCGGCGCCGAGTTCACGTCCTCCCACGGCAACGTCGAGGGCCGGGTGTCCTCCACCGTGTCGGGGTCGCCGCGACTGGTCGGCAACCGCGTGGTGCTCGAGTACCCGAGCCACACGGGGACCGACAACGTGCTCATGGCCGCCGTGCTGGCCAAGGGCACCACCGTCATCGAGAACGCGGCCCGCGAACCCGAGGTCAGCGACCTGGCCGACTTCCTCAACGCCATGGGGGCGAGGATCACCGGGGCCGGGACCTCGCGCATCGAGGTGGAGGGCGTCGACCGGTTGGAGCCGGCCACCCACGCCGTGATCCCCGACCGGCTGGTGGTGGCCACGTTCCTCGTGGCGGCCGGCCTGACCGGTGGTGACGTCACCGTCGAGGACGGCCGACCCGAGCACATGGACATGCTGCTCCGGAAGCTTTCGGCCACCGGCATGGCGATCACCTACGAGCCGGACGGACTGCGGGCCTCCGCCGAGGGGGTCGGACGGCTGCGGAGCACCGACGTGGCCACCCTGCCCTATCCGGGGTTCGCCACCGACTACAAGCCGCTCTTCGTCACCCTGCTGACCGTGACCGAGGGCGTCGGCATCGTCACCGAGAACCTCTTCTTCGGCCGTTTCCGCTATGTCGAGGAGCTGCGCCGCATGGGCGCCGAGATCCGCACCGAGGGCCACCACGCCGTCGTGCGGGGGGTCGGACGGCTGTCCGGGGCGCCGGTGCGCGCCTTCGACGTCCGGGCCGGGGCCGCACTGGTCCTCGCCGGCCTGGTGGCCGACGGGGAGACGGTCATCAGCGATGCCCGCCACGTCGATCGGGGTTACGAGGACCTCGACGGCAAACTGACGTCGCTCGGCGCCCGCATCGTCCGGGTCTGACGACCGTACGCCGGCCCGGATACGCTCCATCCCTCATGGCCGCCCACCGCTCCGCCGATCCTGCGACGCTGTTCGCTCGCGCCCGTGAGGGCGACCGGGTGGCACTGCCCCGCCTCCTCTCCCTCGTCGAGCGGGGCGGCGACGGCGCCCGCGCCGTGGCCGCCGTCGCCTACCGCTCGGCGGGCCAGGCCTACACCGTGGGCATCACCGGAGCGCCCGGGGCCGGCAAGTCCACCCTGACCGACCAGCTGATCGTCCGGGCCCGCACCGTGGGCCTCGAGGGAAGCGATCAGGTGGCGGTGCTGGCCATCGACCCGTCGTCGCCCTTCTCGGGCGGGGCCATCCTGGGCGACCGGGTGCGCATGCAGAACCACGCCCTCGACGACAAGGTGTTCATCCGTTCCATGGCCACCCGGGGCCACCTCGGCGGACTGGCCGTGGCCGTGCCCGACGCCGTCCGGGTGCTGTCGGCCGTGGGGGTCCCGGTGGTGCTGGTGGAGACGGTCGGGGTGGGCCAGCAGGAGGTGGCCGTGGCCGCCGCCACCGACACGACCATCGTGGTGGTCAATCCCGGGTGGGGCGACGCCATCCAGGCCAACAAGGCCGGACTCCTCGAGATCGCCGACCTGTTCGTGATCAACAAGGCCGACCGCCCCGGGGCCCGCGAGACCCGGCGGGACCTCGAGCAGATGCTGGACCTGACCCAGCTGGGCCACTGGCGTCCTCCGATCGTGGAGACGGTGGCCTCGAGCGGTGTCGGGGTCGACGACCTGTGGACGGCCATCACGGACCACCGTGCCCACCTGGTCGCCAGTGGCGAGCTCGAGTCGTCCCGGCACCTCCGGCTGACCCGCGAGTTCCACCAGATCCTCCTGGCCCGGGTGGAGCAGCGACTCGACGCCCTGCTGGCCGCCGACCGCTTCGCCCCGCTGGTGGCCGACCTGTCGTCGGGCGCCCTCGATCCCTACGAGGCGTCCGACCGGCTGCTCGACGGGATGTTCCCCGGAGGGTGATCCGCCCGTCGCCGGTTCCTCGGAACGGGACCCTTGGACCACAGCGTGAGCGATGCCGTACGACGTACGAATTGGTACGCGGTACGTCTTCGCGTTCCCACCCCCTCTCCACCCCCGAGGTACCGCCCGTTCCCGGGACCCCTCGGGACGTCCGGTAGCGTGCGCAGGTGACCACCGTTCCGACCCTGCCCAACGGGCCGCTGCCGCGCCCCGAGGACGACCCGCTGTGGTTCCAGCGCGCCGTGTTCTACGAGGTGTTCATCCGGGGGTTCTTCGACGGCAACAACGACGGCGTGGGGGACATCCCGGGCCTCATCGAGAAGCTCGACTACCTGCAGTGGCTCGGCGTCGACTGCCTGTGGCTGCTGCCCTTCTACCCGTCTCCGCTGCGCGACGGGGGCTACGACATCAGTGACTACTTCTCGGTGCACCCCGAGTCGGGCACGGTGGACGACATCAAGACCCTCCTGGTGGAGGCCCACGCCCGGGGTATCCGGGTCATCGCCGACCTGGTCATCAACCACACGTCGGATCAGCATCCGTGGTTCCTCGAGTCCCGCGAGAGCCGTGACAACCCGAAGGCCGACTGGTACGTGTGGAACGACGACGACCTGCGCTGGCCCGAGGCGCGTGTGGTGTTCATCGACGTCGAGCGGTCCAACTGGTCCTACGACGCCGCCCGGGACCAGTACTACTGGCACCGCTTCTACGCCCACCAGCCCGATCTCAACTACGACAACCCCGACGTGGCCGACGCCATGCTGGAGGTGGTCCGGTTCTGGCTCGACCTCGGACTCGACGGCTTCCGCCTCGACGCCGTCCCCTACCTCTACCAGCGGGACGGTACGGCGGGGGAGAACCTGCCCGAGACCCACGCCTTCATCAAGCGGATGCGCGCCGAGCTCGACGCCCTCTACCCCGGTCGGATCCTGCTGGCCGAGGCGAACGGCTGGCCGGCGGATGTCGCCGACTACTTCGGCGACGACGACGAGTGCCACCTGTGCTTCAACTTTCCGCTCATGCCCCGCCTGTTCCTGGCCGTCCGGCGCGAGCAGGCCTACCCCATCACCGAGATCCTCTCGCAGACCCCCGAGGCGCCGCCCGGGGCCCAGTGGGCCATCTTCCTGCGCAACCACGACGAGCTGACACTCGAGATGGTGACCGAGGAGGAGCGCGACTTCCTCTTCGCCGAGTACGCGAAGGACCCGCGCATGAAGCGCCACATGGGTATCGGGCGTCGGCTGGCTCCGCTGCTCGACCGTGACCGGCGCCTGTCCGAGCTGCTGTTCTCGGTGCTCTTCACCCTGCGCGGCAGCCCGGTCCTCTACTACGGCGACGAGATCCAGATGGGGGACAACCTCTACCTCGGTGACCGCGACTCGGTGCGCACCCCGATGCAGTGGTCCCCCGACCGCAACGGCGGCTTCAGCCGCGCCGACTTCGCCCAGCTGTACCTGCCGCCGCTGATGGATCCGATCTACGGGTTCGGGGCGGTCAACGTGGAGGCCCAGCAGCGCAATCCGAGCTCGTTCCTGCACTGGATGAAGCGCATGCTGGCCGTCCGCCGCCAGTTCCCGGTCTTCGGCACCGGATCGGTGCAGATGGTGACCTCGGCCAACCCGTCGGTGCTGGCCTTCGTCCGCACCGACCGCCGGGCACCCGGCTCGGAGCGCGACATCTCGAACCCGGTGCTGTGCGTGCACAACCTGAGCCGGACGGCGCAGCCGGCGACGGTCGACGCGGCCGAGTGGTCCGGCCGACAGCCCATCGAGCTGCTCGGTCGGGTGGCGTTCCCGCTGATCGGCACCGAGCCGTACCCGGTGACACTCGGGCCCTACGGGTCACTCAGCTTCGAGATGGTCTGACCCGGTCGGGCCTGCCTGGGTCGTCGAGCGATTCGAGCGCCGGCCCCGGACGCAGCACCTGTCCGGGCACCGTCACCGAGGGAGGGGGCTCAGCCGGTCTTGGCCACGGGCACCGGGGTGGCGAGCTCCTCGGCCGCCTGCTCCGGGTTCACGATGTTGATGAGCACGCCGGTGCCGAGCTCGAACCCGGCCACCGTGGTCAGCTTGGGCACGACGTGCACGTGCCAGTGGTAGGGCTCGGGTGCCCGGTACGGGGCGGAGTGGAAGACCAGGTTGTAGGCGATGTCCCCCAGTACGGACCGCAGCCGACCGAGGGCGATCTTGAGCGCCCGGCCGACCGCCAGCAGGTCGGTCGTCGGACTGTGGTGCAGGTGGGGGCCGTGGGCCCGCGGGATCACCAGCATCTCGTAGGGGGAGCCACTCCAGAACGGGCAGACCACCAGCACCTGCTCGTCGGAGTAGACGACGCGGTAGCCCACGTTCTCCTCGGCGTCGACCGTGGTGCAGAGCAGGCACCGTCCGGCGAACCGGGCGAAGCCGGCCTGCTCCTCCACGAGCTCGCGGGGGACGAAGGACATCCCGAGCAGCTGGCCGTGGGGATGCTCGAGGGAAGCTCCGGCCTCACGTCCGGCGTTGACGATGGCCTGGCTGTAGCGGAGGCCCGGGACGGCGGCGTGGACACTGATCCGGTCCCGGATGGCCCGCATGACGGCGCCCGTCTGGTCGTCGGACAGCATCGACCACGAGTCCTGGTGGTCGGGGGAGAGGACGAGGACCTCGTGGATGCCTCCGGCCGTCGCCTGCGTGAAGACCGGACCCCGGTTGGTGACGACGAAGGGCGCGTCCCCGTCGAAGGCCGGGTACCTGTTGGGGACCACCCGGACGAGCCACTCGCCGTCCGGCCCGAGGGTCTCGAGGGTCGGGGTGGAGTCCTCCTCGGTGCCCGGGCAGAAGGGGCACGGCCCGGAGGTGTCGGCCTGGATCGAGGCGATGCGAGGAGCGAAGGCCCGGGGTCGCTTGGCACGGTCGGTGCTGACCACCACCCAGCGTCCGGTGAGAGGATCGAGTCGGAGTTGGTTCATCAGCCGGGGAGGTCGCTCCTCGGCGAATGTCGGTCATCTACGCACACGTGCCTGCCACCTCGGTAGGGTCGTCGGAGCCCGGATCGGGCCCGCGCCATCGCAACGAACATGTAACGGAGTCCAACCTAGCAATCCCCGGACCCGGAGCGGCGCAGGGTGGCCCGCAGATCGTCCGTCGGGCGTCCCCGGCCCGATTGAGGGCCCGATCCGGGTGGGTGCGAGAATCGGAGGGTGCCCTCCGTCGATCCGATCCCCGTGGCCGGACTGGCCGGACTGGCCGGACTGGCCGGCGTGGTCAACGACAACTCGGCCGCCTACGACCTGGTCCTGCTCGCCCACGTCCTGACCGCACTGGTCGGACTCCTCGCCATCGTGGTGGCGGGAGGCTTCGCGCTGGCCCTGCGCCAGGCGTGGCGCCGCGGTGGACCCCTCCCCGACGCGCTGGTCCGCTACTACCGGCCGGGGATCAACTGGGTCGGTCGGGTGCTGTTCGCCGTCCCCGTCCTCGGGATCGCCCTGGTCGCCATGAGCGGCGGCCAGTGGGGGTGGTCCGACGCCTGGGTCTCGATCGGCCTGGGGATCTGGCTCGTGGTGGCCGGATTCGCCGAGGCCGTGCTGTGGCCCGGGGAGCGACGGCTCCAGGAGGCGGTGACCGCCGTCGCCGACGGGGGAGGAGGTGAGGTGGTACCGGACACGGGGGCCGCAGGTGCCGTGCCGGTGACCGGGATCGAGTCGTGCCGCACGGTGGTGGCCACGGCGGCGGCCTGCACCGTGGCACTCGTGGTGGTCGCCGTGCTCATGGTGGCCAAGCCATGAGGGAACGGGTGGCCGCCGGGGCCGGGCCCTAGGACGACGAGGGACGCACCGGGGTGAAGGTGCACGGCAGGTGCTTGATGCCGTTGACGAAGCGCGACTTGGTCCAGTCGGGTTCGCCGCTCACCTCGAGGTCCGGCAGCCGGGTCAGCAGCTCCCGCAGCATCACCTCGATCTCCCGGCGCGCCAGGTGGGCCCCGAGGCAGAAGTGCGGACCGCCCGCGCCGAAGCCGACGTGGGGATTCGGGTTCCGGAGGACGTCGAAGCGGAACGGGTCCTCGAACACGTCCTCGTCGCGATTGGCCGAGGGGTAGAGCAGGAGGAGCTTGTCCCCGGTGTGCAGCTCCACACCGGACAGCACGGTATCGGTGGTGACGGTGCGTCGGAGCAAGATGACGGGACTCGCCCACCGGACGACCTCGTCCACCCCGGTGACGGCCACGCCGACGGGGTCGGCCTGCCACAGCGCCCGCTGATCCGGGTTCTCGCTGAGGGCCAGGATCCCGTGGGAGATCGAGCTGCGGGTGGTCTCGTTGCCCGCCGTCAGCAGGAGGACGAAGAACGAGGCGAGCTCGGACTCCGTCAGCGCCTCCCCGTCGATGTTGCTCGAGATGAGCGCCGTCGTGAGGTCGTCCGTCGGGTGGCGGCGGCGGTGGGACGCCAACTCCGTCATCATCCCCGTCAGTTCCTGGCCGGCCTCGAGGATGGCCCGGAGCGTGTCGCCACCCTCGGGGTTGTACTCGACGTCGCTGGACGACAGGATCGCATTGGAGCAGCGGAAGACCGTGGCGTGCTCCGAGGGGGGCACGCCCATCATGTCGCAGATGATCTGCAGTGAGAGCGGTGCGGCGAAGGTGGTCACCAGGTCGCACGCACCCAATTCGCACGCCTGGTCGATCAGGCGCACGGCCACCTGCTCGATGCTCGCCTCGATGGCCCGGATGTGACGGGGACTGAAGGAGGCCGACACGATCCGCCGCAGCCGGGTGTGCCGCGGGTTGTCCGACGAGATCATCCCGCCCAAGAAGTCGATCATCTCCTGGGGCAGGTCGATGATGTTGAGGGCGCCTTTGCCGGAGCAGTAGACGTCCGGGTTCCGGGTCACCTCGGTGACGTCGGCGTGCCGGGTCAGGACCCGGTACCCCGGCCCCTGCGGTGGGGCCAGGGCCGAGGTCTCGGCGAGGTCGGGTTCGGCGAAGAAGGCGATGGGCCGTTCGGCCCGCAGCAGGCGGAAGGCCTCATCGCGGCTGGACGGCGGTCGTCCCCAGAATTCCATGTCGGAGAGGTCGATGTCCTCGACCGTCAACGCCGGCACATTGGTCACGTGTCAAACACTACCGACAACTCCCCTCCGAACTCCGCATCGCCCGAAAGAAGGGGGGTGTCCCGGTGCGCACCGGTTCCCCTGGTACCCGGGCCGAAGGGGGCGTACCACCCGGCCGGAGGGGAATGTAACAAAAGCCGATCGGATTAGTCATGTATAGTGCCGTACGTGGCCGGCGGTACCGGGGTGGATGACCCTGCGGCCGCTCCGGCACCCGACACGGAGCAACTGTCGGCGACCGATGTGGGACGGCGGGATCGACGGGTGCGCTAGCGGCATCCGGTGGTCCGGGTGGTCCCGCTGGGAGAGGAGGAGTCGACGTGAAGTTCAGCGTGGTGGACGACCGGACGAGACTGGCCGAACTGGCCGTGGACCCTGCCGTGGCACGCCTCCGCCGTGAGATGGCCGACCAGTCGGACGCCTTCGAGACAGCTCCGGCCGGACTGATCGTGGCGTGGGCCGTCGAGCGGTTCGGATCAGAGCTGGCCATGTCGTGCTCGTTCCAGGAGGCCGTGCTGATCGACATCGCCGTCACCGTCGACCCCGACATCGAGGTCGTGTTCCTCGACACCGGCTCCCACTTCCCCGAGACGCTCGAGTACGTGGAGCGGATCCGGGCCCGGTACGACCTGAACCTGAGGGTCACCGAACCCGAGGCCGGTGCGGAGGCCCACCCGTGCGGTTCTGCCCAGTGCTGCGAGTTCCGCAAGGTCCGTCCCCTGCGCCAGGCGCTGGCCGGCAAGGACGCCTGGTTGACCGGACTCAAGCGCGCGGACGCGCCGACCCGGCGCCGGGCACCGATCGTGTCGTACGACGACTCGTGGGGCATGGTGAAGGTCAATCCCCTGGCGACGTGGACCCACGAGGACCTGGTCGGCTACGCCCACGACCACGACATTCCCCAGCACCCGTTGCGCGATCAGGGCTATCTGTCCATCGGTTGCGCCCCGACGACCCGGCCGGTGGCCGAGGGCGAGGACCTGCGGGCCGGACGGTGGGCCGACTCCGACAAGGTCGAGTGCGGTCTCCACGCCTGAGATGAACGTCCACTGAGATGACCAAGGATCGGAACGAACTCTACGGGTTGCATCTGCGCGGGACGGACCGCCCCATGCCCTTCGTCAACCCGTACCGCAAGACCGGCGAGTTGAGCGAGATCGAGCTGCTCAAGCTCGAGCGCCATCCACTCGAGATCGCCGACGCCATCATCGACACCTACTCCAAGGAGGGTCCTGACGGCATCGCCAAGATCCCCGGTGAGGTCGAGCGCCTGAAGTGGGCCGGCATCTACCCCCAGAAGCAGGGTGGTGACGCCTTCATGATGCGGGTCAAGGTGCCCGGTGGCTTCCTGACCAGTGCCCAGGCCCGCGAGATCGGTGTCGCCGCCGACGCCTTCGGCGAGGGACCCGACGGCACCGAGTCCCGCATGTTCGGGTCCCGCTACGCCGACCTCACGACCCGCCAGACGGTGCAGATCCACTGGTTGCGGATCGAGGACATCCCCCGGATCTGGCGGCGCTTCGCCGCGGTCGGCCTCACCACGGTCCAGGCCTGCGGGGACTCCGCCCGCAACGTCCTGTGCTGCCCGGTCTCCGGGGTCGACGCCGACGAGGCGTTCGACGCCCTGCCGATCGCCCGCAGGGTGTCCGAGTTCTTCACGGGCAACCGCGAGTACGCCAACCTCCCCCGGAAGTTCAAGATGTCCGTCTCGGGTTGCGTGGAGGACTGCGCCCAGGCCGAGATCAACGACATCGGTCTGTGGCCGGCCCGCGCCGCCGACGGCTCACTCGGGTTCAACCTGCTGGTCGGCGGGGGCCTGTCCGACGGCGAGCGCATGGCGTCGGACATCGACGTCTTCGTGGCCCAGGACCAGGCCGTCGAGGTCACCCGGGCCGTCGCCCAGCTGTTCGGCGAGCTCGGCAACCGCGAGAACCGCGGCCTGGCCCGGATGCGCTACCTGGTCCAGGAGCTCGGGCCCGAGGGCTTCCGCGAGGAGCTCGACAAGCGGGCCCGGTTCGACCTCGTCCCGGCCGGCGAGGAGCTGACCCGGCGCTACCGGGGCGACCACGTGGGCGTCCACCCCCAGAAGGAGGACGGCTACTTCTACGTCGGGGTGTCGGTGCCGGTCGGGCGCATGCAGGGCATGGAGCTGGTGGAAGCGGCCCGCCTGGCCGACACCTACGGCGACGGCACGGTGCGGGTCGGGACCGACCAGAACATCACGTTCACCGGCGTCCACGGCGACAGGGTGGACGCCCTGCTGGCCGAGGACCTCCTGGCCAGGTACTCGCCCTTCCCCGGCCCCTTCAGTCGGGGTGTGGTCGCCTGTACCGGCTCAGAGTTCTGCCGCTACGCCATCGTCGAGACCAAGGAACGCGCCGTCAAGTGGGCCCGGTTCCTCGACGAGCAGCTGGCCGGCGAGCCGGTCGGGGCCCCGCCGGTCCCCGGTGCGCACGCCACCAAGGGTGAGGACGCCGGCATCGTGCGCATGCACTTCTCGGGATGCTCGGCCAGCTGCGCGCAGCCCCAGATCGCCGACATCGGTTTCCGGGGTGAGGTGGCCAAGGTCGGCAACCACCTGGCCGAGGCCGTCGACATCGGCATGGGCGGCTCGCTCGGCGCCGACGCCGGCTTCGTCGACTGGATCGAGAACGCCCGACCGGTCAACGACGTCCCCGACGCCCTGCTGCGCGTGGTGCGCCGCTACCAGATCGAGCGGCGCCCGGACGAGCCCTTCCACAACTGGGCGCGGCGCGTCCCGAACGACCAACTGCGGGCGACGCTCGCCGCCGAGGGCACGGGCACGCCGGTGACGCTCACCGCCAAGCCGGGGGCCCACTCGTGAAGGCCTACCGCATCCGTCAGGAGATCAACGGGATCGAGGAACCGCCGGGCAAGGTCTGGTTCTTCGAGCTCCAGGCCGGCGTGATCGACGCGGGGCGTTGCATCCAGTGCGGGACGTGCATCGCCGCCTGCCCGTCGAACTCACTCGGCATCGACGGCGGCACCGACCTCCCCGAGCTCGTCAAGATGTGCACGGGCTGTTCGCTGTGCTGGGACTTCTGCCCGCGTGGCGGCCTGCGCTACGAGGCGCTGTGGCCCCCGTCGACGGTCCTGCCCGACGCCACCGCCGACGAGGTGGCGGCCGCCTCGGTCGAGCGGGTCGACGCCTCCGACACCTACTGGAAGATCACCGGTGGACCCCCCGGTGACGGGCTCGGTGCGGTCACCGACGCCTACGCGGTGCGCGCCGGGGCGCGGCCCGACGGCGCCCAGGACGGCGGCGTGGTCTCGGCCATCCTGATCGCCGCCCTGGCCGCAGGCGACATCGACGGAGCCGTGGTCACGCGGCCGAGCGACGACCCCGAGCAGCCCTGGAAAGGTGTGTCCCACCTCGCCACCACGGCCCAGGAGATCATCGACGCGGCGGGCAGCTACTACAACCAGACGATGGCACTGGCCGAGCTCGACCTCTCCCGCTACAGCCTGCCGGCCAAGCCCCGGATCGCCGTGGTCGGGACGCCCTGCGAGATCCAGGGCATCCGCGCCATGCAGGCCCGCCGCTGGCCGTCCGGGGCGCACCGGATCGATGCGGTCGTCCTCACCATCGCCCTGCTCTGTACCAAGAGCTTCGACTACCGGGGCCTGATGCTCGACCTCCTGCAGGAGGAGCGGGGCATCGACATCGACCGGGTGTCCAAGGTCGACGTCATCCGGGGCCGCATGATCGTCGAGTACCGCGACGGCGAGCTGGCCGTCGACGAGCCGGTCAAGAACTTCCACGGCGCCGCCCTGAAGGGCTGCGACGAGTGCGCCGACTTCCTCGGCCGCAGCGCCGACCTCTCGATCGGTAGCGTGGGGTCCTCCGACGGTTGGAGCAGCGTACTGGTCCGCACCGAGCGGGGTCGCCTGGCCCTCGACAACGCGAGGGGCCGCCTCGACCTGCGGGAACTCGACGACCCGGGGGCCCTGGTCAAGCTCGACGCCTTCGACAAGCGGGTGGCGTTCGACAGCCTCCGTCGGCCCTTCGACCCCGATGCGCCGCTGTTCATCGACTACGCCGAGCACGTGGCCAATTACGGGGGCTCCGATCGGGCCCCCGTGGTGGCCGACCGGTGACCGGGCCGGGAGCGGGACCGACACCGTGGTGGCGGGTAGCGTGATCGGCGTGACCGATGACCGTGACGAGGCGCCCCACGGGCCGCTGCTCGAATTCCCCGAGGAGCCCGAGGCGCTGCGCATCGGTCTGCGCGACGCCCTACTCGCGGGCGAGGACTGGCGGGACGGGTTCTCCGACGACATCTGCATCGGCCTGTGGTTGTGGAGCCGGTGGCAGCCCGTCCTCGAGCCGGCGGGTTCGACGCGCGAGGACTTCGTCGAGACCGTGATGAGCACCCGACGGGAACTGTGGCTCTGGCTCCTGGGCGATCGCCGGTGGGACCAGTACGTCACAGGACTGGCCGGTCGGGTCGTGCGACGGCTGCCGGCGGTCGCCGGTTCGTGAACCACGCCCGCCGGGTGCCGGCGGAGGGATGACGAGGCCGCCGGGTGCCGGCGGAGGGATGACGAGGCCGCCGGGTGCCGGCGGAGGAATGACGAGGCCGCCGGGTGCCGGCGGAGGAATGACGAGGAGGACCTGATGCCGAACGTGACCGTGCCGCCGATGGCGGATCCGCTGATCCACGTGTGGACCCAACTGGCCACACCCCTCACCTCGGCCGCCGCCGGGTACTCGAGCGCGGTCTACGAGCACTCGAGCCTGTCGCTGCGGGAGTTCGAGGCGGCACGGATCACCATGGCGCGGATCAACCGGTGCGCCCTGTGCCTCGACTGGCGGACGGCCCGCGACGTCCCCTCGCGGGGAGCGGTACCCGATGCCGTGCCCGAGGCCTTCTACGTCGCCGTCGGCGCCGACGACGCCGGGCTGACCGAGCGCGAGCGACTCGCCGCTGAATTCGCCCGCCGCTACGCCACCGACCACCTGGGCATGGACGCCGACTTCTGGGCCCGGTGCCATGCCGCCTACACGGACGACGAGCTGGTCGATCTGGCGCTGTGCGTCGGCTCGTGGCTGGCCCTCGGCCGGTTCAACCAGGTCTTCGACATCGACGGCGCCTGCCGGGTGCCGGCCGTCCACGGCGGCATCGCCGCCCACGGGGGCTGAGGGCCGGACATGGAGAAGGTCATCGCCCTGGTCTGGGGCCCCGGAGACGGCGAGTCGGGCGACGCCCTGCGCCACCAGCTGCTCGAGGACACCCTGCCCCGGCTGCGCCGCGGTGGGGCCCGGGCAGCCACGTTCAACGTGCACGACACGGCCGCCGACCGGGCGCCCTCGCCGGCCCCGTCCCCGGAGGGGGAGCAGCCCCACGTGGCCGAGGTGTCCATGTGGCTCGACTGCTACGAGCGGACGACCGATATCGACGCCGCCCTCGCCGACCTGCGCCTACCCACCGCGTCCTACCTGGTGGTCGAGTCGCTCTACGACGACTACGGGACGACGCCGCACGCGAACCCCCGGGACTGGCCCGACGGCGAGCGCTCGCCCGGGGTCCTGACCGTGGCCCTCATCCACCGGCCCGCCGGACTCGACTACCGCGAGTGGATCACCCGGTGGCACGGCACCCAGTCGCCGGTGTCGGGTGCGCTCCAGCCTCGTACCCGCTACGTACGCAACGAGGTCGTCCGGTCGCTCACCGAGGGGGCGCCCGAGGTGGGGGGAATCGTCGAGGAGGGGTGGCCGTCCACCGAGCACGTGGCCGACCCCAAGCTGTTCTTCAACGCCACGACCGACGAGCAGCTCGGCGCCAACGTGGGGAAGATGCTGGACAGCGTGTCGGCCTGCCTCGATCTCGAGCGGCTCCGCAGCTCGACGATGAGCGAGTACCTGGTCGCACCGCTCGGGTGAACGCGGCCCTGACGGACCGCTTCCACCGGGCGTCACCGCGTCGGGTACCGCCCCGCACGGTCATCTCGTAGGCTCGCCCATCGGCCCACCGTCGGGCCCACCGTCGGTCACCGCCGGCGGCGACTTCGGAGGATGCACCCGTGGGACTGTCCATCGGCATCGTCGGTCTCCCCAACGTGGGGAAGTCGACACTGTTCAACGCCCTGACCCGTAACGAGGTCCTGGCGGCCAACTACCCCTTCGCCACCATCGAGCCCAACGTCGGCGTGGTGGCCGTTCCCGATCCCCGTCTCGAGGTGCTGGCCGGCATCTTCGACTCGAAGGAGATCCTGCCGGCGATGGTCACGTTCGTCGACATCGCCGGCATCGTGAAGGGTGCCTCGGAGGGGGAGGGCCTGGGCAACAAGTTCCTGGCCGCCATCCGCGAGAGTGACGCCATCTGCCAGGTCGTCCGGGTCTTCGAGGACCCCGATGTGATCCACGTCGACGGGCGCATCGAGCCCGCCTCCGACATCGAGACCATCAATACCGAGCTGATCCTGGCCGACCTGCAGACCGTCGACAACCGGATCACCAAGTTGGCCAAGGAGTCGCGCAAGCAGCCCGAGCTCGTCCCCCAGCTGCGTGCCGCCGAGCGGGCCCGCGAGATCCTCGACGCCGGGCGGACCGTGGCCTCGGCCGTGGCCGCCGGGGAGATCGACGCCGAGCTGGTCCGGGACCTCCACCTCCTCAGCGCCAAGCCCTTCATCTACGTCTTCAACGTCGACGAGGGCGCCCTGGGCGACGAGGCCTTGGCCACCCGTCTGCAGGAGCTCGTGGCCCCGGCCGAGGCCGTGGTGGTCTGTGCCCAGATCGAGGCCGAGGTGGCCGCACTCGAACCGGAGGATGCCGCCGAGTTGCTGGCCGGCTACGGGCAGGACGAGTCGGGACTGGTCCGCCTCGTGCACGTCGGCTTCCGCACCCTGGGGCTCCAGACGTACCTGACCGCCGGTCCGAAGGAGGCCCGGGCCTGGACCGTTCACACCGGGGCCACCGCACCCCAGGCGGCCGGCGTGATCCACACCGACTTCGAACGGGGCTTCATCAAGGCGGAGGTGATCGGCTTCGACGACCTGGTCGAGGCGGGATCGGTGGCCGCCGTGAAGGCGGCCGGCAAGGCCCGCATCGAGGGCAAGGAGTACGTGATGCAGGACGGGGACGTCGTCGAGTTCCGGTTCAACGTCTAGGCACCCCGTGGCCGACGACCAGCAGGCACCCGTGGTCCGCCTCGCCGACGTCGGAGTGATCCGCGACGGCGTGGCACTGCTCGACGGGATCTCCTGGACGGTCGGGCCCGGGGAGCGTTGGGCGCTGCTCGGACCCAACGGTTCGGGCAAGACCACCCTGCTCCGCGTCGTCGGCGCCGGACTGTGGCCGACCCGGGGCACGGTCGAGATCCTCGGTGAACGTCTCGGACAGGTCGACATGCGTGAGCTGCGTCGTCGGATCACCGTGGTCAGCGCGTCGGTCGGACGGACGCTGCGTCCGGCCCAGCCCGCCCTCGACGTGGTCCTGACGGGTCGCCACGCCGCGCTCGAGACCTGGTGGCACGAGTACACCGACGACGACCTGTCCCGTGCCTCCCGCCTGCTGGCCGATGCCGGGTTCGGCGGCGAACTCTTCGGCGCCCGGGCGTTCGGTCTGCTGTCGGAAGGGGAGCGTCAGCAGGTGCTCCTCGCCCGGGCCCTCATGGGTGACCCGGAACTGATCCTCATGGACGAGCCGGCCGCCGGCCTCGACCTCGGTGCCCGCGAGCGCCTGCTCGTCCGGCTCGCCGCGTTGGCCGCCGACCCGGGGGTGTCTCCGATGATCCTCGTCACCCACCACCTGGAGGAGATCCCCCCGGGGGTGACCCATGCCGCCCTGCTCCGCCGGGGGAGCCTGCTCCTCGCCGGGCCGGCGGACGAGGTGCTGACGGACGGGAACGTGTCCGATGCCTTCGGGGTGTCCGTCGCCGTCGAGCGACGTGACGGCCGGTGGGCGGCCCGGTCCCGACGATGACCGGGCGTGCCCCCTCGACGGGGGGGTCGGTGGGAGGGAGCGGCCGGGCGGACGTTCCGGGCCATGACGTACCGCGTACGAATTGGGACGTCGTAAGGCATCACCTGCTCGTACGACCCGGCTCCTCCCCTTCGGGGGCGACCACGGGCTTCGGGGGCGACCACGGGCTTCGGGGGCGACCACGGGAACAGGTCAGCCGATCACGGGGTTGCACGGGGTGCACGCCGGACAAGGAGCCCTGTTGACCACCACCGCACCCGAAGCGTCCCACGAGTCAGGAACCGAGCGCACCGTCGCCGACTTCTGGTTCGACCCCCTGTGCCCGTGGGCATGGATCAGCTCGCGCTGGATCCTCAACGCCGGCGAGGTCCGCGACTTCGACGTGCGCTGGCACATCATGTCGCTCGCCTACCTGAACGCCGATCGTGACGACCTGCCCGAGGAGTACCAGGAGCTGATGGCCAAGGCGTGGGGCCCGGTCCGGGTCGTGGCCGCCGCAGAGCAGGCCCACGGCTCCGAGGTCGTCCTGCCGCTGTACACGGCGCTCGGGACGCTCCGGCACATCAAGGGCCTGGACATGGACCGGACCACCATCGAGGACGCACTCGGTCAGGTGGGCCTGCCGCTGGATCTCGCCGACGCCGCCGATACCGACGCCTACGACGAGGCGGTCAAGGCCTCCCACCACCGGGGTATCGACCTGGTGGGCACGGATGTCGGCACGCCGGTCATCGCCGTGGGCGACGTCGCCTTCTTCGGCCCGGTGGTCACACCGGCACCGAAGGGGGAGGCCGCCGGGCTCCTGTGGGACGGCGTGCTCCTGGTTGCCGCCACCCCGGGCTTCTACGAGCTCAAGCGCAGCCGCACCGAGGCGCCCAGCTTCGAGTGAGGGCCAGGTGTCGTTCGCTCGCCGACGCCGACGCTCCGCACGGGTGGACCGCTCCGCACGGGTGGACCGCTCCGCACGGGTGGACCGCTCCGCACGGGTGGACCGCTCGGTGCAACGAGGAGCCTCAGTGGGCGAGCGACAGCACCAACAGTCCCTGAGCGAGGTGGTAGGTGACGTGTACCGACAGGTCGCCGTGCCGCAGCGGACGGACGAAGCGGTCGAGGGCGAGCACCGTGTCGGACGCGACGAACAGGGCGGCACCTGCCGCCGCCGTCGGCACACCGACATTGGCCGCCAGTACGGCCATCGTGAGGATCGCCACCAGATAGACGCCCACCGGGGGGATCAGCTGCCGGTGGCCGTCCCGGCGTAGGGCCCGGAAGATGAGGACCGTCGGCACGGCCCCGTAGGCCACCGCCACCGCGGACGCCACGGCCAGTCCGACGGACGAGAAGGCGAAGGGCGGCGTCCCCGGCGGCGCCGGTGGTTGCAACAGCCCGACGATGAACAGCAGGTGACCGGCGAGGAATGCCGCCAGGCCCGGCACGAACAGGTCCCGCGGCAGCATCAACAGGACGTCGCCCACCAGGCAGCACACCAGGGCGGCGACGAACCACCACCGACGGTCGACGAGGTCGGTGTCGGCGGAGGGGAGGACGGCCGCCGCCGCCGTGAGCAGGGCCAACACCGCCGGCTTGGCCGCGTACTCCAGCCGCTCGTGCCGGCGGCACACCGCCAACCAGTCGACGACGGCCGCCACGGCGGCCAGCCCGACCAGGGTCCGGAAGGCGGTCACGGACGCCGAGGTTAGCGGTGTCCCGTATCCCCACCACCGAGCATCCACCACTAGCGAATTCCGCCTCGGTACCGTTTGTCCTGGTAACAGGTCGGTGGAGGAGCTGATGCCTGTGGTCGTGGTCATCATCATCGTGACGGCATGGGCCGTCATCCTGGGACCGAGCCTCCTGAAGCGACGCTCGCGCTCCGGTGGTGACCAGTCGATCTCCCATTTCCACTATCAGCTGCGTGTCCTCGAGCAGCGGGCCCCCGAGCCCATCGTGACTCCCGCCTACCGGCTCCGCTCGGTGGACGACCAGGGTACCCAGAAGGCGATCCACTACCCGGACGGAGGCCGACCCCCGGTGCTCACCGTGGTCGGAGCGAAGGAACTTCCCCGACCGGCGCTGGCCTTCCTCGGTGAGCCCGAGCCCGACGCGGCTCCCGCCGTGGTGCGGCCGATGTACGAGGACGACCGGACGGACGAATTCGCCCTCGCGCCCGGCGGCGACGCCCCGGGCCACGACCGGTCCTCCGCGCCGGGCCCGACGATGGTGCGGACGCCGGACGCCTTCGCCCGGACCCAGGCCCGCAGGCGCCGACGGGACACCCTGACGGTGCTGGCCGGGGTGTTCGCCGTGACGCTCCTCGCCGCCGCGGTCACCGGATCGACGTTCGTCCTCGCGGTGGTCGTCCTCGACGGAGTGGCGCTCGCCGCGTACGTCGCCGTCCTGGTGCACCTGCGCCGCACGGCCACCGAGCGCGAGATGAAGCTGCACTACCTCGACCCCCTGGCGGTGCGCCCGGCACGGGCGGTCCCTCAGCGGACGTACATGAGCGGCCGCTACGCCCACCCGTCGAATCAGCAGGCCGCCGCCCGCTGAGGTCCGGGACGACGGGGAACCCTGTCGTTGGGAAACCCGGTCGGCAGGGCGGCGCGTCTGACCCCTGACCCCCGACCCCCCCCTGCACACGGCCTTCGGGCCGGGCTGACCTCCGCCGTGGTCGGGCGACAGGTGGCTGACGGGAACCTCGTGGCCGCCGATGTCCTCGCCGCCTGGCGCCGGCGCCGGCCGAGCAGTCACCGCCGCTCGACGAACGTGGAGCGGGGTCCTCGTCGTTCCGGGCGGCTCAGCCCGGTTCGGTGCCGACCACGGAGACGAACGAGACCATCTCTCCCGGGTAGCCGCCGAGGTTGTGGGTCAGGGCCAGCTTCTTGTCCGTGTCGATCTGGCGCTCCGGGGTGGCCTCGCCCCGCAGCTGCAGCCATGCCTCGAAGAACATGCGCAGCCCCGACGCCCCGACGGGGTGGCCGAAGCTCTTGAGGCCCCCGTCCGGATTGACGGGCAGGGCCCCGGTGCGGTCGAAGGTGCCGGCCAGCACCTCCTTCCAGGCGGTGCCGCGCTCGGCGAACCCGAGGTCCTCCATCAGCACGAGCTCGGTCGGGGTGAAGCAGTCGTGGACCTCGGCCATGGCCAGCTCGTGGCGCGGGTCGGTGATGCCGGCCTGGGCGTAGGCGTCCTGGGCCGCCGTCGCACACTCGGGGAACCAGGTGTAGTCGTACTCGGGGTCGATCAGACCCGAGCCACTGCCGGCGGCGAACGACAGGGCCTTGATGAAGATCGGCTTGTCGGTGTACTTGTAGGCGTCCTCGGCCCGGACCACGATGGCGGCGGCGGCGCCGTCGGCCACACCGGCGCAGTCGAACACGCCGAGACGACCGGCGACCCGGGGCGACGCGCAGATGGTCTCGGTGGAGACCTCCTTGCGGAATTGGGCCCGCGGGTTGCGGGCACCGTTCTGGTGGTTCTTCCACGAGATGCGGGCGAGCACCTCGGTGAGCTCGTCCTCGCCCACCCCGTACTTCTTGCCGTAGGCGGGGGCCACCATGGAGAACATGGCCGCGGCCGTCAGGGTGCGGGCGGTGCCGTCGTTCGGGATCGGGAAGGCGTTGAGCCCCTGGTACCCGGAGTCCTTCACCTTCTCGGCCCCGAGGGCCATGGCCACGTCGTAGGCACCGGACGCCACGGCGTAGGCCGCGGCGCGCAGGGCCTCGGACCCCGTGGTGCAGTAGTTCTCGACCCGGGTCACGGGCTTGCCCTCGAGCTGGAGCGGTCGGGCCAGGGTGATGCCGCTCATACCCGACTGGGCGGTGCCGAACCAGTAGGCGTCGACATCCTCCTTGGTCACCCCGGCCGATGCGAAGGTCTCCTCGGCGGCGTCGACGATCAGGTCGTCGAGGCTCTTGTCCCAGTGCTCGGCGAAGCGGGTACACCCCATACCGATGATCGCCACCCGGTCCTTGATTCCGTGCGATGCCATTGTTCTCCTCCAGATCGAACTGCGGTGCGGTCGTGTCGGTCGTGCCGGTGCGTCCCCGTGGACGGGCGCGCACCGGTCGGTGGTCAGTCGGTCGGTGCGGCCCCCCGGACGGGGGTGGCCTTCCAGAAGTAGTCGTGGATGCCGTCGGCGGTGAAGAGCTTGCGGAACGTCATCCGCACACGGTCGCCGATGTCCACCGTGTCGGGATCGACGTCGGTGAGCTCCACCGGGAAGCGGCCGCCGCCGTCGAAGTCGAGCACGGCGAAGACGATGGGTGGGCTCGGCGAGTAGGCCAGCCGGTCGATCGTGTAGGTGGCGATGGTGGCCTCGGCGTCAGCCCGGTCCACCGGGACCATGTCGTCGACGGCCCCACCGACCATCGAGACCCGGGACGGCGGTAGGTGGACGGCGCCCGACGTCCGGTCCTCGGAACCCACGAAGCCGAACTTCCAGTCCTCGTTCCGCCAGGCGGCCGACGACGAGACCCGCTGGGGCTCCGGTCGGCGCGGCGGCTCGGTCGTCACCATGCCCCGCCAGGCCAGGAACTTGCCGTAGGGGAGATCGGCGGCGCCCGCCACCTGCAGGGCGACCGGATCGGCGGGGGTCCAGGCGGCGATGGCGTCGGTGGCCCGGAAGATGAGGACGTCCGCTCCGTCGGCCAGTGACACCACGGCCAGGACGTCACCGGGGGCGGACTGCTCGACGAGGGTCGCCAGCACGAGGCCGGCGTGGGCCGTGCCCGTCTGGCCGACGGTGGCCGACAGGTCGTCGGCGAGGGCGCCGTCGCGCACGCCCAGCTTGCGGCCGAGGGCCTTGGCGGCCCGCCCGTGCATGCCGGTCACGACCACCCGGTCGACCTCCTCGGCCGTCACGTCGGCCGCCTTCAGGCCGGACTGCCAGGCGTCGGTGCCGAGCGGGACGTAGCGGGTCTCGCCGAAGCGCTCCTCCCACGTCTTGGACCGACGGTCGCCGACCGTGCGCCAGCGGTCGAGGAACTCGTCCGTGACCGAGGCCCCGCCCAGGAACTCGGCGATGACCGGTGTCCCGGGTGCGTCGTCGCCGACCAGGATCGCGGCGGCGCCGTCGCCCCCGGCCGACTCGTCCCCCGAGGTGGGGAGGCCGTCGCGCAGGTCGGAGAGCACGACGAGGGTGGCTCCCGAGCCGGTTGCGTCCAGCGCGGTGCGCAGCGCCCCCGGTCCGGACCGCAGGGCACCGCCGAAGTCGAAGGCGGCGACCTCGGCCGGCTGGCGGAGCGCGGCGTGGACCGTGGTGGCGTTGGTCTTGTCGAGATAGGCGGGGGTGGCGGTGGCGAACCACAGCGCCCCCGGGGCGGCTCCGGGCGCCCCGCGCAGGGCCCGGCGGGCGGCCTCGACGCCCATCGTGGTGGTGTCCTCGTCGTGGGACGCCACCGAGCGGGTGCCCTTGCCTCCTCCGGCGCCGAAGAATTTGGCGATGTCGGAGCGTTGGATGCGGCGGTAGGGGACGTACCCGGCGATGCCGACGATGCCCCGGGTCATGCGGTTGCCCTGCTGGGGTGCGTATGGTCCATCGTGGTGCTCGTCCCTTCGTCGTGTGCGGCCGGTCGGGCCCTAGTCGGGGCCATCATCATGGTCCCGGGACCCGTCGTGCTCGTGCCGGGCCGCCGTGTCCCGACGCCCGCCGGTGGGTTCCCACCGGGACCGGGCGCTGGCTCTCTCCGGCACGCCATCCTATGATGTGCACAGTATCTGACGGTCAGTCAGGTATCATCTGACGGCGAGTCAGAACGTGACGGCACCCGCCGTACCGCACAGGATGGAGGCCAGGCCATGGACTTCGAGTTCACCCCCGAGCAGCTGGAGTTCGTCAAGGAGGTCGAGCAGTTCCTCGACGACAATTACGACCCCGAGGTCTTCGACGTCACCCGCGAGAACATGGCCCAGATCGTCGACACCCCGCTACGTCGCCAGTTCATGGCCAAGTTGGGGGAGAAGGGCTGGCTCGGCATCACCTGGCCCGAGGAGTACGGCGGCCAGGCCGGTGACGGTGTCTACGAGTACCTGCTGAACGAGGCGCTGGCCGCCCGCGGCGGACCCCAGATCGGCAAGGGCGTCGGCATCATCGGCAAGACGATCATCAGCCACGGCAGCGAGGAGCTGAAGGCCGAGTTCCTGCCGAAGATCCTGAAGAACGAGGTCGAGTTCGCCGTGGGCTACTCGGAGCCCAATGCCGGGTCGGACGCCGCCTCCATGCAGCTCAAGGCCACCAAGGTCGACGGCGGGTGGGAGCTCAACGGGCAGAAGACGTGGACCACGTCCGCCCACTTCGCCGACTGGTACTGGGTCGGGGCCCGGACGGACCCGGACGCCCCCAAGCACAGCGGCATCAGCCTGTTCCTCGTGCCGATGAACCACCCCAACATCACCGTCAAGGCGATCTGGACCATGGGCGACGAACGGACCAACGAGGTCTACCTCGACGAGGTGTTCGTGCCCGACGCCTATGTGGTGGGCGAGCTGGGCAAGGGCTTCCAGTACATCTCCGAGGCGCTCGACCTCGAGCGGTTCACCCTGTTCACCTACTCACCCACGGCCCAGCGGCTCGACCTGCTGACCGAGTACGTCAAGGGTGCGACCCGCGACGGCCAGCCCATGAAGGACGACAGCGTGGTGCGCTCGAAGGTGGCCCAGCTCCACACCGAGGCCGAGGTGGCCCGCGTGCTCGGGCTCAAGTTCGTGGCCGCCTCGTCGTCCGGCGGAGCGCCCCCCACGTCGGAGGCCTCGGAGTACAAGCTGTTCACCACCGAGTTCTCGCGCCGCCTGGCCAACGCCTCGATGGACCTCGCCGGCCCGGGTGGCCAGCTGCGCGTCCACACCGAGGAGGCACCGATGGCGGGTCGCTCGGAGTCGACGTACCGCTACACCGTCATCGACACCATCGGTGGCGGTTCCTCCGAGATCCAGAAGAACATCCTGGCCCGCCGCAAACTCGGCCTGCCGAAGAACTTCTGAACCGGCCGACGACGTTGTCCGCCCCGCCCGCCTCCTCTGCCGCCGCGCCCGCCGGTCCCTCCGCGGGCCGCGGCCCGGCGGGCCCGCTGACCGGGGTGGTGGTCCTCGACCTGGCCAGCGTGGGCCCGGCCGCCCGGTGCACCCGGGTGCTCGCCGACTACGGCGCGACCGTGGTGAAGGTGGGTTCGGTGCCCGGCCGCGGGGTGGAGCCGCTCCGGCCGCCGTTCTACGCCTACAGCGGTGCCCGCCACCTGAGCCACGTGTCGGTCGACCTGAAGGACCCAGACGGTCGGTCGGCCTTCCTCGAACTGGTCCGGGGGGCCGACGTGGTGGTCGAGAGCTTCCGGCCCGGGGTCATCGACCGGCTGGGCGTCGGCTTCGACGTGCTCCGCTCCGTCAACCCACGGGTGATCCTCTGCTCCACCTCCGGCTACGGGCAGGACGGACCCCGGTCGCAGTGGGCCGGCCACGACATCAACTACCTGGCGGTCGGCGGCTACCTGGCCTCCACCGAGCCGGCGGCCGACGGCGGTCCGCCGGTGTCGGGCGCCACCGTCGCCGATGCCGCCGGGGGCGGGATGCACGCCGCCCTGGCCATCATGGCCGCGCTCCTCGGACGGGGCGTGGACGGGCCCGGCGTCCATCTCGACGTCGCCATCGCCGACGGGGTCCTGTGGCTCACGTCACTGGCCGTCGACGAGTACCTGGCCACCGGTTCCCCGGTCGGCTTCGGGCACAACATCATCACCGGCCGCTACGCCTGCTACGACACCTACCGCTGTGCGGACGGGAAGTGGCTGGCGGTGGGTGCCATCGAGCCCAAGTTCTTCGCCAACCTGTGCCGCCTGCTCGGTCTGGAGCGGTGGATCGGGTCCGAACGCGACGACGACGCCCAGGACGCCATCCGGGCCGACTTCGCCGCCGTCTTCGTCACCGAGGACCGTGACACCTGGGTGGCCGAGCTGGCGGCGGCCGACACCTGTGTCAGCCCCGTGCTCGCCGCCGACGAGCTGATCGACGACGAGCAGTACGTCGCCCGTCGGGCGTTCGTCGACGCCGTGCCGGCCGGTGGCACGGGCGCGGTCCCGGGAGTGTTCCGCCAGGTGGGGCCGGTGCTGGCCGGTATGCCCGGCGTGGGGGACGAGGTCACGGCGGGCGACGCGGCGCGGTCCGACACCGACGGACTGCTGGCCGCCGCCGGAGTGCCGGTCGAACGGATCGCCGAGCTGCGGTCGAAAGGAGTGGTGGCATGAGCGCCATCGGGGTGGACGACATCGAGGGACTGCTCGGAGTCAGCCTCTACGAGGAGGAGGGGGAGTTCCCCGTCGAGCAGGGCTACATCTGGACGACGTGCTCGTCGGTGGAGAACGGGAACCCCCTCTTCTGGGACGCCGAGGTCGCCGAGGAGGTGACCGGGGGCCCGATCGCCCCGCCGACCATGGTGTCGGTGTGGTTCCGACCCCACCACTGGGCGCCGAACCGGTCGACCCCGGGCCTGCCGCTGCAGGTCCACTTCGATCTGAAGGAGGGTCTGGGTCTGCCCGAGGCGGTCATGAGCGACAACACCATCGTCTTCCACGAGCCGGTGCGTCCGGGCGACCGGCTGCGGACCCGGCAGGTCCTCAGGTCCGTGAGCGACGAGAAGACGACGAAGCTCGGGACCGGACGGTTCTGGGTGATCGACGTCGAGTACCACAACCAGCGCGGCGACCTCGTGGCCGTCGAGAGCTACACGGGATTCGGCTACCGCCGGGCGACCCCCCAGGAGGAATCGTGACGTCCCCGTCCCCGTCCCCGTCCCCGACCCTGTTCCAGGGCCAGGTGACAGCGGGCCAGGCGCTGCCCGAGCTGGCCTACCCCGTGACCGCCACCACGATCGTTCTGGGCGCCCTGGCCGCCCGCGACTGGCGTCCCATGCACCACGACAAGGAGTTCGCCGTCACCCGCAACGGGACCCGCGACATCTTCCTCAACACCCCCAACCTGGCATCGTGGTTCGAGCGCTACATCACCGACTGGACCGGACCCTACGGCCGGCTCCGGCGGGTGACGTTCCGCATGTTGGGGTCGATCTTCCCCGGGGACACCATGGTGTTCTCGGGATCGGTCACCGAGACCGGCATCGACGCCACCGGGTGCGGCTGGGCCGCCCTCGAGATCACGGTGTCGGTCGACGGCGACACCAAGACGTCCTGCACCGCGCAGGTCGCCCTGCCCCTCGACGACGACGACAACCCCTGGTCCCGCTCGGGGGACCGCTGGACGCCCTGACCGGGGCCACGAACACTTCCGCAAGCTCGCCACCCCGGACGCCGTGCGCCGGGCGTACACCAGAGGAGAACACGACATGTTGGACCTGACCTTCAGCCCCGAGCAGGAGATGCTCCGCGAGACGGTGCGCGGCGTCCTGGCCGCCACCAGCCCCCTGGGCGTGGTGCGCGAGCTCGAGGACGACCCGACGGGGTACTCGCCCGACCTCTGGAAGCAACTGGCGCACCTCGACCTCATCGGTCTGCAGCTGCCCGAGGAGTACGGCGGCTCGGGAATGACCACCCTCGAGGGCGTGGTCGTCTACGAGGAGTTCGGTCGGGCCATCGCCCCGTCGCCCCACTTCGTCAGCTCGATCCTCTCGGGCGGTGTCCTGTCCCGTTCGGGGAGCGAGGCGCAGAAGCAGGCGTGGCTGCCGGGCATCGTGTCGGGGGAGGCCATCCTGACCCCGGCCTGGCTGGAGCCCGAGAACACCTCCCGGTCCACCGGCGTGCAGGTCCGGGCCGTGCCCGACGGCGACGGCTGGACGATCACCGGCACCAAGCGGCACGTGGCCTTCGCCTCGTCGGCGACCCGGCTCATCGTGCTGGCCCGCACGGGCGACGCCTCCGGTGAGGTCGACCTCTTCCTCGTCGACCCCGCCGACCCGGGTGTGACCCTGACCCAGCAGCTGACCATCGCCTCGGACGCCCAGTACCAGGTGGAGCTGGCCGGGGTCCGGGTGACCGAGGCCGACCGCATCGGTGCCGCCGGCACCGGCTGGATCACGTGGAGCGCGGTCATGCACGAGGCGATCATCCTGGCCGCCGCCCAGGCGGTCGGCGGTGCGCAGTACGCCCTCGACATCACCGTCCAGTACGCCAAGGACCGCAAGCAGTTCGACAAGCCTCTCGGTGCCTTCCAGGCACTGGCCCACTACCTGGCCGACGCCGCCACCAACGTCGACGGCGCCGAGGTGCTCGTGCACGAGGCGGCCTGGGCCCGGGCCGAGGGTCGTCCGGTCGGCAAGCTCGCCCCGATGGCCAAGCTCTACGCCTGCCAGACCTTCCGCGACGTGACGGCCACGGCCCAGCAGCTGTTCGGCGGGATCGGGTTCACGGTCGAGTTCGACATCCAGCTCTACTTCCGCCGGGCCAAGCAGCTCCAGCTGTCGTGGTGGGATCCGCGCACCCTCGAGGAGCTCATCGCCGCCCAGGTGCTCGACGGCTGATCCCGGACCTCCGACCTCCGACCTCCGGGCGATCGGCGCCACCGGACCCCTCCAGACGCCCGCGGTCCGGTCGGAGGCACGGGACCGGACCCCTCGGGACGCCCCCGGATTCGCTAAGCGAGTCTCTGGCTGCGCTACGGTCGGGGCTGCGCCCGGGTGAGGGCGTTCAGCAGACCCAGGGGGAGTGAGATGGCAGTAGACACGGCACCGGTCGCGACGTCGGGCAGTGACGGACCGGCCAAGGAGCGGGGCGGGCTGTTCCGGTTCCTCTTCGTCCACGAGATCGACGAGTACCCGGGCAACGGCAAGCGCACGGCCTATCTGGCCCTGGCCGTGCTCGCCACGATCATGCTGTACTACACGTACTTCACGCAGACCGGGGTCACTCCCCAGATCCTCGTGTCGTACCACATGTCGTTCTCCTTCTACGTGTGGATCGTCGTCATCTCCAACCTGCTCGGCGCGTTCGCCTCCCTCCCGGCGTCGAAGACCGACAAGTTGGGGCGGTCCAACGTCGTCATCTACGGCCTCCTGATCATCGGCCTGCTGGTGGCGTTCGGTGTGCCGGCGTGCCACACCCAGTGGGCGTTCCTGGTCGTCATCTGCCTGTTGGGCGTGGTCGAGGGCGCCATCCTGGTGGCCACCCCGGCCCTCGTGCGCGACTTCAGCCCCCAGCTCGGCCGGGCATCGGCCATGGGCTTCTGGACCGTCGGCCCCGTGGCCGGCAGCCTGATCACGTCGATCGTGGCCGCCCACACCCTCGACCACTTCTTGACCACCGGCGGGATCAACGGGTGGAAGAGCCAGTTCGTCATCTCCGGCGTGTCCACGTTGGTCGTCTTCGTGGTGGCCCTCTTCCTCCTGAAGGACCTGTCGTCCAACCTGCGCGACCAGCTCGTGGTCAAGGAGCAGGACCGCGCCCTGGTCGAGGCCAAGGCCCGGGGACTGACCGAGGCCGACGTGGCGTCCGCCACCGCCCACCCGTGGCGTCAGATCCTGAAGTTCGACCTCGTCGGCTCGGCCGTCGGCATCTCGATCTTCCTGCTGCTCTACTACGCGGCATCGGCCTTCTTCACCATCTACTGGGCCACGGTGTTCCAGAACGCCAACGGGGTGAACCTGTCCACGGCCCAGGCCAACAGCCTGAACGCCTGGTTCTGGTGGGCGGACATCGTCGCCCTCATCGTCTTCGGCGTGCTCTCGGACCTCCTCAAGGTCCGCAAGCCGCTCATGCTGGCCGGCGCCCTCGGATCGATCGCCATGCTGGTCCTGTTCATCCATGCCGCCGGCAATCCCCACACGGCGCTCGACACGCTGATCCTGATCGAGGTACTGCTCGCCGCCTGCATCTCCCTCTGCTACGCCCCGTGGATGGCGGGTTACACCGAGATGGTGGAGGCCCGGAACCCCGCGCTGGTGGGCACCGGTCTGGCGCTGTGGGGCTGGATCCTCCGGCTCACCGTCGGCCTGTCCTTCATCTTCCTGCCGCTGGTCGTCAACTCGGTCAATCCGGTGGTGAACAACCTGCAGTACGCGCAGACCCCCCCCAATGGACACGCACCGTTCAACGTCCAGCAGTTCCAGGTCGACCATCCGGACTCGGTGGCCTTCGCCGAGGCCAACGCCAGTTGGCTGAAGGTCCTCCAGGAACCGGCGAACGCACCGATCGTGGCCGCGGCGAACTCGAACCCGACGCCGGCCAACCTCGCCGCGCTGACCAAGGCCGTCGGTCCCGCGGTGTTCGCCAAGTTGGTCACCAACCTGACCAAGCTCAAGACACTCGTCGTCCCCTACCAGAACCAGCTCGGCTACCTGGCGGCCCACCAGGACCAGCTGCTGAGCCTGCAGAACGGCGTGGCCAAGTCGCCCAAGCAGTGGCAGAACTGGTTCTGGGTCTGCCTCGGCGGCATGGTGCTGTTCATCCCGACGATCTGGCTCAACCGTGGACGCTGGAGCCCGGCTCGGGCCCGGGAGGACGAGCGCAAGCACGACGAGGAAGTCCAGGCCGAGCTCCGGGAGCTCGTCGGCGCCAACGCCTGAGCGGGGGACGGGTCCCGTGCCGGACAGGTCGGACGACGGTACGGGACACCGGCGCTCTACGGTGTCCCCCATGGCCTCCGCCGGTGACCGCCGCCCGGGATTCGCCGTCATCGACCTCGAGACGACCGGGTTCTCGCCGGAGTCGGAGCGGGTGGTCGAGGTGGCCGTGGTCGTCCTCGATGCAGGCGGCACAGAGGTGGACGCCTTCTCCACCCTCGTGGACCCCGAGCGCGACCCGGGCCCGACCCACGTCCACGGCATCACCTCCGAGATGCTGGTGGGGGCCCCGTCCTTCGGTGGCGTGCACCCGTACCTGGCGGGACTGCTGTCGGGCCGGGTGGTCGTCGGCCACAACGTCGACCGCTTCGACCTCGCCTTCCTGCTGTCCGAGTGCCGACGCCTCGGCGGCGACGAACTCGTACCGGACACCGTGGTCACCCTCGACACCCTGCGGGTGGCCCAGGCCTACCTCGACCTTCCCGGCAAGGCCCGGCTGGTCGACTGCTGCGACCGCTACGCGCTCACGTGGGAGGACCACCACAGCGCCCTCGGTGACGCCCGGGTGACCGCCGCACTGCTCGGTGCGATGCGGGCCGAACTGGGCGACGACATGCTCGGCGTGGACCGGCTCCTCTCCGCCGGTCGGCCGCTCGTCTGGCCGGGAGCCACCGAGGTGCGCCCGACCGGTCAGGTGCGCCGCCACCCACCGGCCGCCTGACGGACCCCGCCGGTCGCTTCAGGGCATCGCCTCGATCGGCGGTACGACGACCCCCCGCCCGCGGGCACCCCCCAGTCGCTCGTCGTCGGTCTGCCCGTCCGGCGATCCGGCCACCAGCGGCGACCGGGTGAGGATGACGACACCGACGACCAGGACCGCCAGGGCCATGACCTCGAGCGTGATCCACAGGACCCCACCGCGGAGGACGTCGCCGAACAGGGTGACGCCGAGCACGATGCTGACCAGGGGGTTCAGTGTGACCAGCGTCGTCCTCGACGCGGTGATGGGTCCGGCGTGCAGCGCGTTCTGGAGCAGGAACACGGTGCCGAGCCCGGTGACCCCCAGCATGTAGGGCTGGAAGTGGGTGAACACGGCGCTCCAGCCGTGGTCGAGGTAGCCGGTGATGGCCTTGGTCAGGGCCGCACCGAACGCCGCCGTCACCGCCGTGGCGGCACCGAACGCAGCGGCCCGCCACCAGCGGGGCCCCCGCAGTCCGGCCAGGATGCAGCCACCGATGGCGGCGAACAGGACGACCGTCGCCACCACCCACTCCGAGGTGGAGGGGAGGAGCTGGCCGCCGTGGGGATGGGCGGCGAGGAAGAACCCACCGAGCCCGGCGACCACCATGCATCCGCCCAGCCACTCACGGGCCCCCAGGCGGTAGCGGAACCAGACGGCCAGGATGAGCAGCAGGAAGAGCAGCTCGGTGGTCAGTACCGGCTGCACGGTGCTCAGCTCGCCGTGCTTGAGCGCGGTGGCCTGGATACCGAACTGCACCAGCATCAGGGCGAAGCCGATCAGCCAGATCTTCTGCTTGACGGCGTGGCCGATCAGGCTCGCCCTCATGGCCGAGGATTCCGGCGCTGACTCCACCCCGATGCGCTGGAGCACCGAGGTGACCGCGTTGGTGAATGCGGCGAGCGCCGCGAGCACGATGGCCACCGCACTGTTGTAGTCGCGTTCGGGTCCCGGTGCAGCGAGGGGCGGGGGAGGGCCGCCCCGGCTCAGACGGCCGGGGCGTCAGGATCGGCGACGTCCGCTGCGTCGACCCGCCCGTCGCCGTCGGCGCCGACCATGTACAGGCCGAGGTGGAAGCCCTCGAGGAACAGGTCGGCGTCGTGCTTGCGGGGGTAGCGGGACTCGAGGGCGCGGAAGCGGGGGGAGTGGTTGGGCTCGAGCAGGTGGGCGAGCTCGTGGACGATCACGGCGTCGAGCACCCACGGCGGCGCCACCCGCAGTCGCGACGAGATCCGCACCTCACGGGTGGCCAGTGTGCACGAGCCCCAGCGCTTGGTCTGGTTGGTGGCCCAGCGGATGGAGGCGGGCTCGACCCCGTCGAGGTAGGTACGCCCGAGGTGACGGGCCCGCTCCTCCAGGAAGGAGTCGGAAGCGTGGAGGTGGGGCCGGTGCCGGGTCAGCCGGCGGGTCAGGTGCTCCACCATGTCGTCGCGGGCGGTCCCCCGCAGGTGGGTGGGGACGACCACCACGATGCGGTCACCCTCCCAGTGGGCGCCGGCCGTCTTCTTCCGCCGACTCGAGACGCGCACCTCGACGTCGGGGGCGAACAGGGTGGCGGGCTGGGGGATCGACGTCATGGTGCGACGCTACGTGCAGCCTGTGACGGCCGGAGCGGCTCGACTGCTACTGGTCCGGCATCTCGCGCTTGCCGTACGGCGCCGGCGCCAGCTCCTCGGACTCCTCGAGCGTGTCCTCGTCCGACTCGGGTCGCAGGACTCTCCACACGGCGGCACCGAGGATCCCGCCGACGATCGGGAAGACGATGAAGACCCACAGCTGGCTGAGTGCCCAGCTGCCCTGGAACACGGCGGTGGCCAGACTCCGGGCCGGGTTGACCGAGGTGTTGTCGATGGGGATCGAGATGAGGTGGATGACCGTCAGGGCCAGGCCGACGGTGAGCCCGGTCTGGCCGACCGGCATCGACTTGCGGCTGGTGGAGGCGATGATGAACACGAACACGGCGGTGAAGAACACCTCGGCCAGCATGACGACGCCGAGGGGGAATCCGCCCGGCGAGTGGATGCCGTACCCGTTGGAGGCGAACCCCGTCGTCTTGGCGCTGAAGGATCCGAGGTTGGTGGCGGTGGCCGAGGCCACCCGGTTGGCGTTGGCGATGATGTAGATCACCAGGGCGCCGAGGATGCCGCCGACGACCTGGCCGACGAGGTAGAAGGGCAGCTCCCGGGCCTTGGTCTTGCCGATCACCCACAGTCCGAGGGTGACCGCCGGATTGATGTGGCACCCCGAGATCGAGCCGATCGCGTAGGCGGCGACCAGGAGGCTGAGGCCGAAGGCCAGGGCGACCCCGAGGATGCCGACGGTGGTGCTGGTGCCGGCGAAGTGCCCGGTGGCCAGGATGGCGGTGCCGGGGCCACCCACGACCAGGATCATGGTGCCGATCGCCTCGGCGATTCCGATGCGCAGGCGCTGGTTCATGAGGTTCTCCCTTCCTGCCGGCGGCCCGCGCCGGGACGTACCGTCCGGGGGCGATCCCGGACACGCGCCCCAGGCTAAACAGGTGGTCTTCCGCGGGGGTGGATGGACGGGCACCGCAGGGGTGGATCGACGGGCACCGAACGGGGGGACGGACGGGCACCGAACGGGACCCGGCGGAACCGACCGGTACCATGGACGCGTGCGCCGTTACCTCACACCCCGGTGCCTGGCCCTGCACGTCACACTGCTCGTGCTCCTGCCCGCCTTCGGGTGGCTGACCGACTGGCAGTTCCGACGGGCCAGCGGCGGGAACACGCTCAGTTGGGCCTACGTCTTCCTGTGGCCGGCCTTCGGTGTGTACGCCGTCTACACCTGGTGGAGCCTGGTCCAGGACCAGGTGGCCCGCCAGGAGGGGCGCTCGCGCAGCGGGGCCCGCTCCACCGTGTCCGACCCGCTCGGCGCGTCGACCTCCGCCGCCGGTGACCTCCCGCCGGGCTGGGCCCTGTCCGGCGGCCGCAGGAAGAACGTCGCCATCGCCGCCTCCGCCCCGATCGACGCCGAGCGCGGGGGCAAGGGTGAGCGCTTCGTGGCGCAGACACCCGAGGAGGCGGCCCGGCTGGCCGAGTACAACCGCTACCTCGAGGCACTCGGTGCCGAGGACGACCGCGCCGGTCGGGCCACCGGGGGTACGCGGTGAGCGACCTGTTCTGCTTCACGGGCGACCGGGCGCTCCACGGCGCCCTGCTCCGCTACCGGATCATGGCCTTCGTGGTGGGGTCGGCCCTGCTGGTGCTGACCGCCATCGTCATCGCCCAGTTCGGCCTGGGTCTCAAGTCGGAGATGAAGACCCCGGAGCTCATCGTGGCCCCCCTGCACGGCTATCTCTACCTGTTCTACCTCGTCCTGGCCGCCGACCTCGCCCGGCGTGCCCACTGGCGTCTCGGGCGCATCGTGCTCGTCGTGTGCTCGGGGTTCGTGCCCTTCCTGGCCTTCATCGTCGAGCACCGGGTGTACCAGCAGATGCTGGCCGAGTGGGCGGCGGACGGCACGGACGTCGGCCGCGCCGCCACCCGCGACCCCGTCGCCTGAGGTCGCCACCGGCCACCGCCACCGCCACCGGTGGCTCAGCGGGCGCCCCGCACCAGGGTGCCCGGCCGCGCCCCGGTCTCCTCGCCCTCGGCGAACGTGGTGACCCCGGACTTGATGGTCTCGACGTAGCCCACCGCGCCCTGGAGCAGGCGCTTGCCCCCGGCCGGCAGGTCGTCGGCCACGCGCGGGTTGGTGAGCTGCAGCCGGTCGTAGTCGATGAGGTTGATGTCGGCCAACGCCCCGACCTCGAGCGTTCCCCGGTCGGTCAGGCCGTAGAGCCGGGCGGTGTCATGGCTCTGCATCTTGACGACCCGCTCGAGCGGCAGGAGCTCGCCGCGGCTCCGGTCGCGGGTCCAGTGGGTCAGCATGAACGTGGGCTGGGAGGCGTCGCAGATGACCCCGCAGTGCGCCCCGCCGTCGCCGAGGCCCGCGGCGGCCCGGGGGTGGAGGAGCATCTCCCGGGCGGCGTGCAGGTCGCCGTCGGAGTAGTTCAGGATGGGCACGTAGAGCAGACCCCGGCCGTCGTCCTCGAGCATGGCGTCGTAGGCCACGGAGAGCGCGGGCCGTCCGGTCGCCGCGGCGATGCCGGCCAGCGACCGCTCCGGGCCGGGCTCGTACTCGGGGGGGCTGCCCAGGATGTAGGTCGTCGTGAAGGCCTGCGCCATCCGTTCCGCCGTCTCGGCGTCGGGCTCCCACGACTCGATGGCGTCCCGGACCTCGGGGGTCCGCAGGGCGGCGACGAGCGCGTCGGGTGACAGATCCTTGGCCTTGAGCTCCTGGTAGGCCGGGATCTGGTCCAGCAGGCTGTAGGTCGTGAAGTGGCCCGACAGCAGGCCGAAGCCCCGCCCGGCCACCTGGGGCCACAGGTCGGCGCCGTCGTCGAGCGCCCGCAACGACTCGTCCATCAGTTCGCGCCACAGGTCCGGTGCGGCGTCCACCTGGACCATGGCGAAGGTGACCGGTCGCTGGATGGCGGCGGAGAGGCGACGCATCCAGTCGACCTCCTCCTTCGGGGCCAGGATGTCCTCACCGGCCGTGCCGGCGGGTGCGAGCTCGAAGATCCCGGTGCCGAGTTCACCCAGGGCGGCACCGATGCCGAACAGCTCGTCCTCGGCCGCGTAGGTCCCGGGCACCGGCTCACCGTCGATGGCCCGGTGGGCGATGGTGCGGGAGGTCGAGAAGCCGAGGGCGCCGGCGGCGATGGCTTCCTTCACCAGCTGCTTCATGGCGGCGATGTCCTCGGGGGTGGCGGGTTCGTTGCGGGCGCCCCGCTCACCCATGACGTAGGAGCGGACGGCCCCGTGGGCGATCTGGGTGCCTACGTCGACGGTCCAGCGCCGCTGGTCGAGGGCGTCCAGGTACTCGGGAAAGGTCTCCCAGTTCCACGTCATGCCCTCCGACAGCGCCGTGCCGGGGATGTCCTCGACACCCTCCATCAGACCGATCAGCCAGTCGTGGCGATCCGGGCGGGCCGGGGCGAACCCGACGCCGCAGTTGCCGGTCACCAGTGTGGTCACGCCGTGCCAGCTGCTCGGCGCCAGGACCTCGTCCCAGGTGGCCTGGCCGTCGTAGTGGGTGTGGATGTCGACCCAGCCCGGCGTGACCAGCAGGCCGTCGGCGTCGACGGTGCGGGCCGCCGCTTCGCCCCGGTGGTCACCGACCCCGGTGATGACGCCGTCGGTCACGGTGATGTCGGCGACGCGTGCCGGTGCCCCGGTGCCGTCGACGACGGTCCCCCCCTGGATGACGAGGTCGTGCATGGTCGGTCTCCCCCTGTTGTGCCGTGGTTCGATGCTGGCACGCCGACCGGTCGTCCGCAACGTCAGCAGCTGTTGCGTCGCCTCCGGGCGGGGGGCACCGCGGCCCGTCGGCGGGGTGCCCCTACCGGGGCGGGATCGAGTAGGTGACCTGGGCCTGGGCCACCAGTGCGCCGTCGGCCACCGAGTGGAGGGCCACGCCGACGACGCCGAGGCGCGATCCGAGCTTGAGCAGGGTCCCGGTCGCCACCACGTCGACCAGGGCCGGCTTGCGGAGGAAGTCGATGTGCAGGCTGGTCGTGACGGCCAGGGCCACCGGGCCGATCTGGCCGACGACCGCCAGCCACGCCGCGCAGTCGGCCAGCGCCATGAGCGACGGACCGGACACGGTGCCCCCCGGTCGGACGTTCGACTCGGTGACGTGGAGCCGCAGGCGGACACCGGTGGTGCTGACGTCCTCGACGGAGTAGGGGACGTCACCCGGGAACGCGCCGTCGAGGAAGGTCTGGAGCTCGGCGACGTCCATCACAGGGGGACCGGGGGGATTCGGCGGGGGCGGTGGCATGACGGATGGATCGTAGCGAGCCGACGGGGGGAGCCCGGCGCTCCGCCTGTCACGCCGTGCGGTCCGACTCGTACAGACTGTCCCCGGAGCCGAGGGACGGCCCCGGACGGCACCGTTGCGAGGAGGGCCTGTGGCCGAGGTCGACGAGGCACCGCGGGACACCTACGGCGAGGACGACCACCGGGCCGCCGCCGAGCTCGCCCACGAGGCGGGCCGCCTGCTCCGAACGCTCCAGGACGGCGACCTCGAGGGGCGGGCACTCGGGGCGGAGGGGGACCAGGCGTCCCATGAGCTGCTGCTCGGGATGCTGGCCGAGCGCTTCCCCGCCGACCGGGTGCGCTCCGAGGAGGACGACCGGGCGGTGGAGCTGGCCGATGCCGCCGGCCGGGTGTGGATCGTCGACCCCCTGGACGGTACGCGCGAGTACTCGGAACGTCGCACGGACTGGGCCGTCCACGTGGCGTTGGCCGTCGACGGCGAGCCGGTCGTGGGTGCGGTGGCCCTCCCCGGACTCGACCTGGTGCTCCACACGGGCGGTCCACCGCTCCTCGCGCCGAGGGCGGCCGTGCCCCGTGTGGTCATGAGCAGGACGCGACCACCTTCCTTCGTGTCGTTCGTGGTCGAACAGCTCGGGGCCGAACCGGTGCCCATGGGTTCGGCCGGGGCCAAGATCTCGGCGGTCGTGCGGGGTGAGGCCGAGGTCTACGTCCACGCCGGCGGCCAGTACGAATGGGACAGCTGCGCACCGGTCGCCGTCGCGCTGGCGGCGGGTCTCCACGCCAGCCGCATCGACGGGTCGCCGCTCCGCTACGCCCGTCCCGACCCGTGGCTGCCCGATCTGATCGTCTGCCATCCGGACCTGGCCGACGCCGTGCTGGCCGCCGTGCGCGACTCGGGCGTCCTCGAGGAGGGCTGAGCCTCAGTCGAGGGTGGGAATTCCTCCGTCGGGGGGAGCGGTGTCCCCGGCGTCCTCGGCGTCGCCGGGAACGATCGGGGCGTCGAGGTCCCACCCCTCCGTGTCGGTCACCTTGGCACGGGTGAGGGGCGACGCCTCGCCGAGGCCGTCGGGATCGTCGATGAACCCGTCGAGGACCGCCAGCTGCTCGGGGTCGTCGAACTCGGCGCCGGCCTCCTCCAGCTCCTTGTCGTCGAGTTGGAGGTGGGGATCGAGTGACGGGTCGAGTTCGACCTCCTCCTCGAACCCGGGGTCGAGACGGGAGGCCTCGTCCGCGGCGTCGTCCCCCTGCTCGTAGGCCTCGATGGTCTCGTCGGATCCACTCATGGTCACTCCACTGTCTCGTGTCCTGCGTCGCGTCGGCAGGGAGCCGACGCACACCACGATGCTAGGTCGCCCCGTCGTCCCCACCCAGGGCCGTAGGTCACCCCGTGTTGCCGGACGGAAGTGCCATGGGCGCGTCAGTACTCGGCGACCGTGCCGCCCGGCACCACGGCCAGCTCGGCGTGCTCGAGGTGGTGGCCCAGGTCGGCGTCGGCGTCGGCTCCCGGGCTCCTCGGGATGAAGACGGCGGCGATGACGGCCACCACGGTCATGGCGGCCAGGAAGGCGAAGCCCTTGGTGTAGTCGGCCTCGGACGGGTAGCCGTCGGACAGGATCTGCGAGGCGATGATGCTGGACATGACGGCCGCGCCGATGGCCCCACCGATCGTCCGGATGTTGGCGTTCATGCCGCTGGCCACGCCGGTCTGGGCCGGTGGCACGGCCTGGACGATCAGGTTGGACATGGCGGAGAAGGCGAGACCGAGGCCGATGCCCAGCAGCGTGCTCGCCAGGTAGATCTGCCACTTCTCGTGGTGGGCGAAGGCCAGCAGGAGGTAGGCGCACGTGGAGGCGATCGAGCCGATGATGACGGCCGACTTGGACCCGATGGTGGCCGCCAGCCGGCCCGACAGCAGTCCTCCGATGAACATGGTCACCGTGAGCGGCAGCAGGAAGAGGCCGGACTGGATGATGCTGGCGCCGAAGCCGTACCCGGTGGAGGTCGGCGTCTGCACGAACTCGGGCAGGAAGCCGATGACCGCGTACATCCCCATGCCGAACATGAAGGCCACGAGATTGTTCGTCCACACGGCGGTGCGCCGCATCATGTGCATGTCGATCAACGGCTCCTTCGCCCGCAGCTCGACGACCACCCAGGCCACGATGAGCACGGCGGCGAGCGCGACGAGACCGATGACCCGGGCCGAGCCCCAGCCCCACGAGGGGGCCTCGCTCACCCCGAGCAGGAGGGCGACCAGCCAGCCCGACAGCAGCACGGCGGCCAGCCAGCTGATCCGACCCGGCGTCCGCACCGGCGACTCGGGTACGAAGAGCCACGCGCAGAACGTGGCGATGGCGGCGATGACCATCGGGATCCAGAACAGCCAGTGGTAGTTGAGGTGGCTGACGATGGGACCGGCCAGCACGATGCCCGCACCACCACCGACCGCGGCCATGGCGGCGATGATGCCGACGGCACCCGCCACCTTGACCGCCGGGAACTCGTCGCGCACGATACCGAAGGACAGCGGGAGCACGGCTCCCCCGATCCCCTGGACGGCCCGGGCGATGATCAGGACGAGGATGCTGTGGGCCAGGCCGGCGATGACCGATCCGGCGGCCAGCGCCCCCAAGGTGACGACCAGCATCCGCTCCTTGCCGACCATGTCGCCCACGCGCCCGAGGATCGGCGTGAAGATCGAGGCCGACAGGAGGAAGGCGGTGAGCACCCAGGTGACGGTGTTCTGCGAGGTGTGGAGGTCGTGCTGGATGGTGGGCAGCACCGGCGACACCAACGACTGCAGCAACGAATAGGCGATGGTCCCGAGCAGGAGGACGGTGAAGGTGACCTGGTAGCGGGACCGGGTTCGGAGTACGGACATCGGGTGCCCCCAGTGGGAAGATGCCGCTCCGGAGGCGGCCTCCGCATCATTGTGGCACCGGGGACCGGCCGGGCGAAAGTTCGGCCGCCGATCGGGTACCGTGCCGGCGTGTCCACCGACCCCGCCCTGGTGACCGAGGAGGCCACGGGTGCCCAGGGGCGGGCCTGGGCCTCGTTCGACCCGACCCGGACCTACCGCTACCGGCTGACCCGGACGTGGGAGCCGGGACGGCCGAGGGTCAACTTCCTCATGCTCAACCCCTCGACGGCCGACGCGCAGCGGCTCGACCCCACGGTGCGGCGTTGTGTCGGGTTCGCCCGGTCGTGGGGCTTCGGCTCCGTCGAGGTCACCAACCTCTTCGCCCTGCGGGCCACGGACCCGAGGGAGCTGGTCGCCCACGCCGAGCCCGTCGGAGGGCATAACGACGAGGCCATCGTCGACGCTGCCCGGAGGGCGGACTGCGTGGTGGTGGCCTGGGGCGCCCGGGGCGCCCACCGGGGACGGGCCGGAGTGGTCACCGACCTGCTCGGCGACCTGGACGTCTGCCCGGTCGCGCTCCGGCTCACCCGCGCCGGCGAGCCCGGTCATCCGCTCTACGTCCCCGCCGACGTCCAGCCGGTGCCCTGGAGTCCGCCCGGGGGGCGTCCGTAGGGTTCCCGTGCCCCGGGAGCAGGGGGGCGCCGCACCCGGCAGACGGCGATCCGGCAGACGGCGATCCGGCAGACGGCGATCCGGCAGACGGCGATCCGGCAGACGGCGATCCGTAGGTGCAGAATGACCACGTGGACGTGAACCCTGCGGAGGGCACGGACGGTGCCTCCGGGGACGGTGCCTCCGGGGACGGGGAGGCGGGCGGCGGTCCGGGGCGCGCCCGGAAGCGCCAGAGCAGTCGTGAGCTGCGCCAGATCCTGCTGGCCACCGGGCGCACCATCCTCGAGGAGGAGGGTCTCGAGACCACGTCGAGCAACCTGACCTTCAAACGGGTGTTCGAGCGGGTGGCCCAGGACACCGGCCGCCAGCTGACCAATGCCTCGGTCATCCGGCGCATCTGGCGGAACCAGGCCGATTTCCAGGCGGACGTCCTGGTGGAGATCGCCCATGACGAGCAGCGCCCCGAGATCGAAGCGGCGATGGCCGCGGTCACCGAGGTGCTCGACGCCGTCGACCTGTCGTCCCCCGAAGGCCGGCTGCAGGGCATGTCGGAGCTGTGCCGCCTGGTGTCCGACGCCAGCCGCGAGGTGATCGTCCAGTCGACCAGCTGGTCGTTGTGGATCTGCGTGGTGTCGATCGCCACCAGTAGCTCCCATGACGAACAGCGCCGACGCATCGGTGCGGCGATGTCCGAGGGGTACCGTTCCACGGCGGCGTTCTGGGACGTCATCTTCGAGGGTCTGATGGGCTACCTGGGGATGCGTCCGCGGGCGCCGTTGACGCTCTCCCAGTTCACGAGGACACTGATGGCCCTGTCCGAGGGCTCGACGCTCCATCAGCGTGTCGACGGGGTGTACGAGGTCGTGGAGCTGTCCGATGGCCCCGACGGGGAGGTCCGGGACTGGTCGCTCTACGGCATCGCCATCGAGGCGATGGCCCGTCGGTTCTTCGAGCCGGACCCCGACTTCGTCCCCCCCCGTGGACTGACCACCGGTGGGAGCTGTCCGCAACCGCTGCCGCGCGTCCGGGCACCGCTCGGTCGCACAGCAGAACTAACCTTCCGCTATGAACTCCGACCGGGACGACGTGGCCGGAGTGATCGCCGAGTACTCCGACGCCCTGCACCCTCTGATCGCCGGTCTCGAGGCCCAGATGATCTGGAACGGGGCGGTCGCCGACGCGATCGAGCGGGGTGGCTCGCTGCGGGCGGTGCTGACGGCCTGCGACTCGGGAGCCTCGGCCCTGGCCCTCAGCCGGGCGCTCACCGAATTCGAACGGGCCCGGTTCGACATGAGGGTCAGGGTGGCCGGATCGCTGCGCGCCCTCGGGATGTCCAACCCGGAGATCGCCGAGGTCTTCGGCGTGTCCCGCCAGCTCGTGCACCGGATCCTGGCCGACGATCGCCAGTTGTCGGACCGCTGAGGGGCCGCACCCGACCCGGGGGGCGGACGGCCCCGGGTCAATAGATGTTGACCACCCGGTAGGATGGACTGGTCGTCGGGCCTGTCGAGCTAGGTCCCGCCACCCGGTTCCGGGCCCGGCGACACTTCTCCCACCGGTGGCGGTGCCGGCGGTGGTGCCGGGTCCCGTCGGCCCGGCGGTCGCCGGGACATCGACCAGGTCGATACCGGAGGTGCCTCTCCGGGAGATGGGGGCCAACTAGTGCCGTGACCGCCAACGTTCCTGGGGCGCGTCCACCACTCCTGGACTGAGGTCGCGCAACATGGGGCATGGCCGAACGTGTGCGTGTCCGAGAGATCTCGAGCGTCGAGGGGAACAAACTCCTCTCGATCATCCGCAGGGGGTCGGGATCGGTGGTCCGATGGCGA
>Ga0080006_1152620_pt1 | contig 56598 bp, 55 predicted proteins | sample RS3BMetagenome_FD_69209 | JGI IMG/M metagenome (GOLD analysis project Ga0080006, IMG submission 69209) | Ferric oxide microbial mat and aquatic microbial communities from Rainbow Spring, Yellowstone National Park, USA - RS3B (SPADES... ...
CTGCTTGCGTTGCTCTCGATATGTGCTTGGCCATTGTCATTGCCTCTTCCTCCAAGAGAGTAGGTGTACAATGGGGTAAACACGGACAAAATATTGAAAATTCCTGAATTAGAGCAAACTTTAGACTAGGGACACTAGGTGCTTGTGCGCCATGGCGAACCATCGAATACTGACCATCGACGTGTAGCACCAGGACCGATTGGAATCATGACCTCCCGGCCCTCGTACTCTGGTTATGGGGGGTTAGATTACTCGCGGCGCGAAGTGGCTCATAAGGACTGGTCCTTCGGTTGCTGTTGCCTTGGGGAACGGAACCCGATATCTTCGATGGCCATAGCGGTCATCGGCCCAATTGGCGCCAAGGTGTTGGGCGCTCGAACCTTACAACAGCTGGCCGAACCTCGCCGTTCGCCGCCTGGTCCTGTCTTTGGTAGCAGTCGCCTGCACCCATCCGGCGCTAGACCACCTGAGCCAAATCCTGATCGTCTCTGGTTAGACACCGTCATCGTTGCAGTGAGTGATTTGGGCTGTTGGGCAGGGTAGGCCTTCACCAACTTCCCGATGGTGATCGCGCGTTCGGGAGTAGCGTGCACGTATCGGTGTAGGTTAAGGTACGTGAGAAGTTTTCGTTCACCTACCTTGATGAGAAGTGCACCAGCGGGCGCTCTCGTGAGGCGAGTGCTTGTTGGCCTTGTCATCGTGAGCCTGAGTGCGTGGGTCTGGGGCGGGAACGACTCGTCGGTCGAGCACCTGCGACGCGTGGTATTGGCCGCTCACCACACAAACGCCCGGTATCCAATGGATCACTTTGCGAATCGAGGGTACCTTTCGCCATCGAACCTCGCTGGCTCCTACGAGCAGTTGTGGTATGCACCGCTCCAAGTTGCTTCGATGGTTCCGGGTGAGGGGCCATCGGTTTGGGTTCCAGCAGGCGATCAGAGCGCTCAGGGTTCGGCCGTCTTTACCACCACGATTAACCCGACGACTCAGGGGTCACCGATCGCGATCGCATGGATCGACCAGAATCATGCGAAGACCGAGATCTATGCGGGTACCACGCAGCCCGGTGGTACCTGGCCTCACCAGGCACCGATTCCGGCCTCTCGTTACTCGACGTTGCTCGCGGCGTTTGAGGGCGGTTTCCAGTTCACGCCGACAGGAGGTGGGTTTTACCAGGATGGTCGCTACGGCTCTCCACTGCAGCCTGGTGACGCCTCGCTTGTCGAATATCAAGACGGTGACGTTGCCATCGGTTCCTGGGGGAGTGAAGTATCCATGACCCCAGATGTCGCCACCGTGCGGCAGAACCTCACCTTGTTAGTCGATCACGGTGAGGTAACGCCGCAAGCTAGTGTGGCGCCCCTGATCACCTGGGGCTACTCGTTGGGTAATCTGGTGAGCACGTGGCGTAGTGGGGTCGGTGTCACCGCCAATGGGAATCTCGTTTGGGTCGGTGGGCCGGGCCTGTCACCGGCGCTGCTTGGCGCGGTATTGGTGCACGCAGGCGCAGTAGAGGGGATGCAACTTGACATCAACCCTGATTGGGTGAACTTTGCGACCTATACCGACCAGTCGGGAACTGGCATCGTTGGTACCAACGTCCTTGCGGGCATGATCTTTGCGCCGGTGCACTATCTCGGCCCGTTTTGGCGGGACTTCGTAGCGGTCTTTGCGCGTTAGTCTCCCTAGCTCGAGAGTCCCAAACCTCGTAATGCTAGGTGCGATCGCAGTCGCCATTTGGTAGCCAAAGTCGATGATGGGTGTGATGTCGGTTCGTTGATGAGGCGGCTACCGGTTTGTGAAAGCCGCGTGAGCTGGGGGATCTCGCTGGTTAGCATGTAGCGATCTACCCTCTATCAACTATGGGACTATCGCTCGTTCACGCTCGTCGTAGACCCACTTTGAGCGTGGGGTTTGCAGCGTCTGGGTCGAAGGTACGGTGAGAACTCGCCCATCGCAAGAATTTTGCTAGACCTACCCAGGTGGAACCCCCGGATCCTTGGCTGGATTAACGTGGCCAGAACTGCAAACAGCTTCATCGAACGAATCGATACTAGATCGCTAACGTTGGTTCGATCTTGCCCCACGTCACTGGTTGTAAGGGCACACGGCGTCGGGTGTTGTAGTTATTGAGCATGATCACATGGCGGTTGGACCTTGGCTACGTTGCGTTGATCGGGTGCGTAGTTCGTTCGGGAGAGCTACGACGAGATTGGATGCCATCGCGCTCTTGGGTGCCAAGGGCATCGCCAACGCTACGGTCGTGCGCTGGTTCTCGATGCAAGGTCAGAGGACCTATTGACGTAGTCGATGCGGGGGCTGCGGAGTCGCAGTGTGGGGCGGCGCTTTGGCTTGCGGCTGATCCCGCAAGTGTTGTGATCGGCGAATGGTGGCCATTGGAAGGCTAGTGCCTCCGAAGGTGAGCGGGTCAGTCCATCGTGGCAATGAGAACGAGGGTGTGCGGCGGTCGTCCTCGACCCCCTCGCATCAACGGAGAGACTCGGCCAACGGCAGCGAGAGGCACGGCCGGCGAGACGAAGGGGTGTGGTGTCGATCGGATTTACGGTCGTCGGCTGGCTGTGGCGAGGAGCCGATCTTCGAAGGCGTAATCGAAGAATGGTGCAAAGAAAGGGTCCTCGTCGAATTGGCTCGTTTTGCGATGATGGGCAAGATCAACGAGCCAGTCGATTTCAGCGGCGACCGTGGTGGCGTAGTCGCCGATCGGACGATAGCCAAGCGCCTCGGCGCGGCTGGTGTCGAGAACAACCGGATAGCGACTGTCCCAGGGGTTGAAGCGTCGGTCTGTGCCCGTATCGATTGACATCTCGTCAAAGGTCGTATCGAGTTGTTGGGCCACGATGCGAGCGATCTCAACGCCGGATGGCGCATCGGGGTCGGCGATATTAAGGACGTGCGACCCCTGTAATGGCGTCAAGGTTGTGATCAGGGCGGCGATGTTCGCGGCGGCGCTCGGATGATCGACTCCGCTGCGCTCTGGTGAGGTGAGCAGCGTCCTGCGACCGTCAAGGATGCGTCGTACGTAGACCCACTCTCGCGGACGCCTGGCGTAGGCGCCATGGACCTTGGAAGGGCGCAGAATCGAGACACGATAGCCGGTATCGAGCAGCGTCTCTTCCGCGGCAACCTTGTTGGCGCCATAGCCGGCGCTCGTTGTCCAGTCGGCGCCATTGGGGCGAATCGTCGGCTGATCTTCACTGATTGGCCCATCGAAGCGCGCAGGCTCTTCGGAGTTGGAGTGGTTGCCCAACGAGTCGACGTAGACGGCCTTCGATGAGATCATGACAGTTCTCGCCACGTTGTCAAGGTAGGGCACAAGCATAGCCGCCTGGCGTTCGTGATAGCAGACACAGTCAACGACCAGATCGGCTCCTTGTGCCAGGAGTCCTGTCAAGGTCGCCGGGTCATCGCGATCGGCAACGATGAAACGTGCGGCGGTCTCCTCCAGGGCTGGGGGCACATGTGCAGGGTCGCGACCGGTCACAATCACGTTGAAACCTTCGGCAATGAGTCGTTGGCTGAGCGTGATGCCGATGGCTCCAGTGCCTCCGAGTATTACGGCCAATGGCATGAGGCGAGTTTATCGTCGCGGCGATGGTGCCCAACTCTTGGATGTCCTGAGAGGGATATGGGGTCGCTTTGCTCATCCCTGTGAGGTGCGGCGACGCACTTGGGCCTCGATCGGTTGCGTGTTTGGGGCTGGCAACCTTGCTGATCGGGCAAGTTATGAGGGGTATCGCTGATCACCAGGCTGGCCCTGCGGTCGGCAGGTAAGGGATTGTAGTTGATGGGGTGAGAGCGGCGCACATTCTGAGGGCATCGCGTCAAACGGCGCTCGAGGTTCTAGCGAAGCGACGCCTCCATTGCCGTTGTTGCGTGTGTAGCGTGCCCTTGCGCTAGCATCCCTCTCGCTTGTCGGCAGGCAGGCATCAGCAGATTGGTCGACACTGCTCCACGGCGGCGTGTGTTGACATCGCTCGGGTTGGCGCCGTTATGTCTGTCGCGACGTCGGGCGGCACCCGTGTTGGAAGAGGTGTGGCATCGCCGGCAAACTGGGTACACTGCGCACGCTGTTAGTGTGCGGCGCTAACGCTTGATGCTGGCTCTGGGGCTCCTGACAAGCAGCACAGCTAAGCCCTTACGCTCCTGGCAAGGCTTGCCTCGCTGGCGAGATTACGGACCGATTGAGGCGATACGTGTTATTGCATCGCCTTAGACCCCGATGACCTGGTAACCACTCTCGACGAGTTCGATCATGATGTTCCCAGCAGGCTCGAGCTCAATCCCGCGCTCAGTGATCACCTTCTCGTCGAGCCCCATCTGGGTAACGTTTGCAGGGCAGGCTTGGACCGGCACTTGGGAGGCCGCCAGATCACTGAGAACCTCGACGACCGCTGGAAGGGTGGACTCTCCGAGGGCCACACCTGGCCCGAAAAGATAGACGCGCACATCTTGGTTGCGGTTGGCTCGGAGTCGCTGTGCGAGACGAAGTCCAGACATTGCCTTATCAACTTGATCGGGGCCTGCGGTGATCCAAAATGCAATTTTTGCCATCAATCCAGTGTACCCCCTTGGGTATGTTGAGACGGCTGTTTGGTCCCTGCTACGGGGTGTCATGTTGTGGACCAACGTGCTGGATGACGTTGCACGGCCAAGGAGTCAGGATGTCGATAGATGCTCGCCTTCGAGCAGGTTTGGCGGTCCGGTGATGTCATAGAGTCGAAGATTTGCGGGGCTAGATGGCGACACAACATCGTGCTAGATGACCCTTCTAGGCTATCGGCAGGACGGTTGGGCAGGCAAGTTGCGCCGTTTCGGTCGTTGGTAGTGTGATTGTGCTTTCAACAGCCTTGGTTGGGTTTTTGGTGATGCGTTGTTTCCCTAAAGTTTGCTTTACGCGAGGAATAAATAGGCATCAAGTTTGCTATACTGGATGACGAAGAGAAATGAAGATAAGTGTTCTTCGGGAAGGAGTGAACAATGAGGTTCGCAGAGTTTAATCTTGGAAGTCGTTTGACACGCCGGGGGTCGATGGATCTAGAGGCTGTTGGGCATGGAGTCTCGACGCAGTCAAGGTCACGGTCGCACGGTTTGTCAACCTACCTTATGTCGGAAATTAACGCAAAGGGTTGCTGAGCAGGTAGTTCTTTGAACTGTCCGTAGCTACAGTCCCTCTAGTAGAGTCTGCAACAGAGCCGGGAAGTACTTCGATGTGCTTCCCGGCTCTGTTGCGTTTTGGGCTTGGTGGATCTCGATCGTCGTCATATCCTGTCGAGAAGTGTTTGGTACGAGTGCTAAGGGATTAATGCGATCCTTGCCCGAGCATTTGACGTAGGTGCTGAGCTATCTATTTGACCGATATGGGGTATTCATATTTGTGATATTAGGCCCATTGCGTCGTCCCCTTATTGGGTCGCTCAATGTGGACGAGTCCACACGCCGATGCGACGAGTCGACAAGCACCGGTGTCATGGCGGGTACGGGTTGGCGACCGGATCCTACGGACTCGGGGCCGTAGTCGCTTGGCCGCTCCTGATATGAGGCAAGCATCGTAGGGTCGTGAGGGCGGGCACGTGCGTTGGCGGGTGCCAATCGCACCCTGCTTGTTCCGTGCCCCCCAGGTTGTTTGCTAGTGTTTCCAACGAGGTAACAATGGCAATGCAGGGCGCTCGGCACGTGTTGGGCGCGCTCGAACCAGCTGATGTTGGCTCGCTTGGGTCGTCGTGGGGCGCGTGACCGAGCGTTTTGGTGCTTAGCGTGGGGCTTGGCCCCAATGTGAGCGAGCGTGGGTTGGGTGTGATCGCGAGTTGTGATTGGCTTGCGTTGGGCTAGAAGCGGACTGGATCGGGGAAGAATGTCAAAGTCATCGAAGTCAGAGCTGCCAAAGTTGGTGAGGGATCACATCCCGGAGATGATACGCGCAAGTGGTAAGGATCCGTGCACGCGGACGTTGTCGGCGCACGAACTTGTGATGGCGTTACGGGTGAAATTGCAAGAGGAGGTTGAGGAGTACCTGGCCGAGCCTTCACTCGAGGAGCTTGCTGATGTCACCGAGGTCATCAAGGCGTTGGTGGCCACGCACGACGCCCAATGGGAGGATCTCGAAGCGGTGCGGGTTGACAAGCGCCAGCGATGCGGTGGATTTGATCGCGGGGTATGGCTGGTTCGGTTGGAGGGGGAGTAGTCGGTCCCCTCACGTCGTCTGATCACCGCTGGTCCGGTATTGAGTCGATTGTGGTAGCGGGTGTGGCTCACGCAGAGCTTGAGTGATTTCTCGTCGGATCATGGTGGAATCCGGCACCCAATGACCGCAGGCCCATTGGACGAGAGTCGCTTCGTTAGGCGTTGGGTTAACGACGAGGCAGGGTTGGCTGGGCAGCGAGCGATGTGCGATGGGGATCATAGCTTCGCTGGTGCCCCCACTGATGACGGATCTCGCGGCCAAGGTTGAGGCATACGTGCTCGACGGCTCGTTGTATGTTTTCTGACACCTGCACCCGGTTGATGAACCCATCAGCCACTCTATGGTCAGCGTGTGTATTCTCCGGCAAGCGGTAGCGGGCGTATTCGTGGGCAGATCCAAGCGCCAAGATCGATCTGTGACGTCTTGGCCAATGGGAGTCATGGCCAATGGGAGTCATGGCCAATGGGAGTCATGGCCAACGAAGTGTTCGAGCTGGTCTTCTCAACGACGATGCAACGAGGAGCGCGGCACGCATTGCGGTTGGCATCAACCCTTCATCGATCCGAAACAATGGCGTAACAGAGGATCGATAGGCTCTCGCCAAACCTCGTAGTGGGTGTGCGAGGTAAAGGAGGTCGTGATGTCAACGGATCTGAGCCCGCCGGGTGCGACGCCGGTGTTCAAGCGGTCACTGTCGCTGACGGGGGTCACGGTCAATGGTATGGCGCTGATCGCGCCAGGAGCCTTCCTGTGGACGACGTTTCAAGAGCAGGCCGCTCAAACCAATCATGGCGCTGCGACGGGCGGATCTATGTGGACGGGCCTGATCTTCGCCTTCGTGCTCGCGATGTTCACTGCATGGAGCTATTCACAGCTCGCCAAGATCTACCCCAATGCCGGAACTGGGTCGACGTATTACTTCGCCGAGGCCGCCTTCCTGGATAGGAAGTCCGAAGCCCATCGCAGATTTGCTCGACCGGCCAAACTCGCCTTTGGTTGGATCAGCCATCTGTACTACTGGATCTATCCAGGTATCATGATCGCCTTCATCGCGACGATCGTCGGTTACCTCTACTCCGATCTCGACCACGGCGGCCAGCTCGGGTGGCCAGTCCTGTCGCTGATCGCCGTCGTTGCAGCAGCGCTGGTGGGGTATGTTGCCTACCGGGGAATTTCGGGCTCCACCACGGTGGCGCTAGCGATCAACGTGATCCAAATCGTGACCCTGGTCGCGGTCAGTGCGATCTTCATCGCGTATCGGATTATCTATCCACACGCAGGTTACATACAGCCAAACGCAGGCGGTGTCTTGTTGCCTCATGACTTCGTGAATCTCTTGTACCAGTCGACCATCGCCATTCTCCTGCTGGTGGGCTTTGAGTCGATCACTTCGCTTGGATCCGAGGCGCTCAAGCCAGAACGTGACATCCAGCGTGGCGTGCTGATCGCCCTGGCCATCCAGGGCGGCTTTTGCTATCTGCTAGAGTACTTTTCGAGTGACTTTGTCCTCGGCAAGGCGACGATGGCGGGCGTCAATGGCGCGCCATACGTAGCTGCGGGCAACGATGGGGCACCCATTGGAACCCTGATCACGAACGTCGTTGACCGCCTCTTTGGGGGTGGAGGGGAGGCGGCGGCGATGGCGGTTGCCCTCACGGTTTTGCTTGCGCTGCTTGGCACAACCCTCGCCTGCATGAACACGGCGGTACGACTCTCGTATTCGATGGCGAAGGATAAGGAGCTTCCCTCGGTGCTTGGGATCCTGCACGGCAGGTTCGCCACACCGGTGGCCGGGGTGTGGATCCTCGCCGGGATATCGGCGGTGATCGGGATCTATGGTGTCCATACCGTGGACAACCTTACCCAGATCACGCTGGCCTCCAATATCGGCACCTTTCTGGTCTATGGGATCACCTGCGCGATCACCCTCATAGCTTTTGCCTCGCGACACGATTCTCATGTCGTCAAACACAAGATCGTCCCTGGACTCGGGTTGGCGATGAACCTTGTCGAGCTGGCGGGTGTCGTCTACCTTGCGCTTGCTGGTGGCGGGAGTGGTGCCACCGATGCCGTCAAGGCAATCATCATCGTCGCGATATGGATCGTGGCTGGTGTTGCTTGGGTCTTGTTGAATCCGCTGCGGGGTCACGCCGAACGCATTCACCAAGAGCGCCTTGGTTCAACCGCGATCTCGTGATACTGACCTTGGGCCGTTGCGTCGCTTGCGTTTCGTTGGAGTCGGTCGACCCGCACCCCTTGGGGCTTGACCGACTCCGTTGGGTGGCACAGCCACCGAAAGCGATGGGTCGATGCGATGGCGAGACGGGACGCGATGGCTGAGGCATCGAAGTTCGATAACGAGCCTCGTTTGCGAGGCAACGGTCTTTTGCGTCAATCGGGTTCCGATCAAGGGCTCGTTTGGAGTCTTCGGTCCGATCGAGGGCTCGTTCGCGAGGTCAACGAAGATTTTGCACTTGCCAAAACTCTCCACGGTGGCGATGGGGCGAGTGGGTCGCTGCTGATCATTGCTGATGGGCTGGGGGGTCAAGAGGCTGGCGAGGTGGCGAGCAGAATCGCGGTAGTCACGATGGCACAGGCGTGGAGCCAGTCCGTGGATCGACCAATCAAGGCTCGGTTACGCAGTGCCTTCCGTCTCGCGAACCAGGCCGTGTTCGACGAGGCCTTGCGCCGTCATAACAACGGGATGGCGACCACGCTGACTGCTGCGGCCGTTGTGGGCGACATAGCCATGGTGGCCCATGTTGGTGATTCAAGGGCCTATCTGATTCGGCGACGGCAAGTGGAGCAGCTGACCAACGATCATTCCCAAGTGGCTGAGATGTTGCGTCGGGGCCTCATTACCCCCAGGGAGGCCATCAGTCACCCGGCTCGCTCCGTTTTGACGCGGTGTCTTGGCCGCGAACTCCAGACGACCCCCGATATTGCCGAGCGCACCCTTCACCACGATGATGTCTTACTCCTGTGTTCAGATGGCCTCTGGGATCTCGTGACACCCGAGGAGATGGTGCAGGCGATCCGGAATGAAGATGGTGTTCACGGGGACCAGATGGACGGGATTGTTGAGGAGTTGATGAAACTGGCGATCTATCGCGGTGCTCCCGATAACGTAACGGTCATGATCGCACGGGTTGAGGAGCCAAAGGCTGTCGTCACGCCTACTTCGGGGTTGAGCCATTGGTTTAAGAGGGGATGATGGCCTTGTATCAACCAGGCGATGCTATCGATGGCTATGTCTTGAAAGAGCTGTTGGGCGAGGGCGCCTATGCCTCGGTGTGGCTCGCGATCGATACGAGGTGTGATCTTAAGGTGGTGATCAAGTTTCCTCACCCAGAACTCGTCGCCGATCCGGGGCTTTATGCGCGATTTGAGCGCGAACGCGCCCTCGCCATGAGCCTCGTGCACCCTAACGTACAACGTGCGCTTGTGTCGCCAAGCCATCCTTCAAAGGCCTACCTTGTCCAAGAATATGTCGAGGGCCAGACCCTGCGCGAACGAATGAGTCGAGCCGAGAGATTCTCGGTCGATGAGGCATTTGCTATCGGTCGCCAGATCGCCAGCGGCCTGGCGTATCTGCATGCACACGGTGTGGTGCACCGAGATCTCAAGCCCGAGAACATCTTGGTCACACCCCAGCAGATCGTCAAGATCAGCGATTTTGGCAGTGCGGTCAGTCTTGGGGTTCGCCGGCTCACATGGAAGCACTTCTCGCCCGCCATGGGTACGCCAGACTATATGAGCCCGGAACAGATACGCGGGTTGCGTGGCGACGCGCGAAGCGATCTCTATAGTTGGGGGATCATCATGTACGAGCTCGTCTGTGGCCAGGTTCCCTTCTCGGGGGACAGTTGGTTGGCAGTCATGGCCGGCCACCTGCAGGGAACGCCTCGCTTGATTCATGAATTTGACTCCACGGTCTCGCCTGAGGCCGAAGCGATCATTATGCATAGCTTTCGCCGATATCCAGAACATCGCTACCAGAGCGCCGAGGAGCTCCTTGGCGACCTAGCGGAGCCTGCGAAGATTGCGGCGCCGGTACGAGATCTCTCTCGTGAGGCGCCGATGGGTGAGGTTCAGCTGACCACGACTGCTGGGTACCTTAGGCGGGCTGGCCTATTTGGACTTGGATTGGTGGCCGCCATTGCCGTTGTGGTTGCTGTTATCGCGGTCGCACACTAGGAGGGGTACAACATATGTCGACGAATGATCGTGAGGGTTATGAGGCTGATGTCGCCTGGGTGCGGCTGATCTTTACCGATCTTGGGGGTGCCACGCGGGCGATGCAGATCCCAGGCTCATCTTTTGAGCGGGCGTTGCATGATGGGGTGCGAGTGGATGGCTCGGTCCTTGAAGGTCGAAATCGCCTGATTGAGACCGATCTGATGTTGCGACCTGATCCGAGGACACTGTGTATCAACGCTGATCGTATTGGGCGTGTGATCTGCGATGTCTGTGACGACGAGGGCAATGTGTGGCCACTTGATCCACGTCAGACGCTGCGGCAAATGATGATGGCGACCTCCCTGAGTGCCGATGGTTGGCGCGGGACAGCCGAGCTTGAGTGGTACCTGTTGCGTCCAGACCTCACACCGATCGATGGGGAGGGCTACTTCTCCTGGGCCCGCGGTCAGGGTGAACGTTTACTTGAGCGGATCACGACTGCGCTCGCGGGGCTGAATGTATCACTCATCGGAGCGCATCATGAGGCTGGTCCTGGTCAATACGAGATCAATGTCGCCGCAACGAATCCGATGGCACTGGCCGATAGCTTGGTGCATGCGCGAACGGTCATTGCTGATATGGCCCACGATGAGGGGCTGATCGCCACCTTCATGGCTCGGCCATTAAATGACCTCCCTGGCTCTGGGATGCACATCCATCAGGTGTTGGATAGCCGAACCGTACAGGATCAGGAGAGAGTTGAACGGATTGTCGCTGGCATTCTCGAGCACGGCGCTTCGCTTTGTGCCTTTAGTGCATCGACGATTAACTCGTATCGACGCCTGCACCGTGGCGCTGAGGCACCGAGTTATGCAACGTGGGCGCACGCCAGTCGCGCAGCGCTGGTCCGGTTGAGTCCGGCGGGGAACGAGACGATCTCCGTTGAATATCGTGGAGCTGACTCCAGTGCCAATCCCTATCTTGTGTTGGCTGCGCTGCTTGCAGCGGGTGAGCGGGGGGTAGCGGGTGGACTGAAGCTCCCGGCCCCACTCGAGGAGAACGTGCAAGGAGTTGGGATCGAGCAGGCAGAGTCGGCACCTATTCAGCTTCCGAGAAGCTTGGAGCAGGCGATCCTGGCGCTGGTCGGCGACGAAGAGTTAGTCGATTGCTTTGACGACCGACTTATCGGTCGCTACTGCGAGGATCTGATGGCAGAGGTTGAGGCATCGCAAGGGTTCGTGAGCGAGTGGGAGCTACGTCGATATCTTGAGAACTTCTGATGGGTTGTTTCCGGGTTGTAACGGCTCGGTGAAGCTCCTGTGTCAACCGTGATCACCGACGGCATCGTTGGCTATCGTATCGCTATGACACCGTCGCGTGCAAGACCGCAAGAAAGTGAAGGATCACCCTCCTATCGGGTGGGTCAACGTCAGTCTTCGCCGATTCTACTGCTGGGGTTAGCGGTGCTCTGGATGATCGTTGCGTTGATCTGTGATCTCGCCTTGCACATGAGTTGGCGACTGATCCCAACCATCTTCGCACTTGGGGTCGGCCTGCTCTACCTACGCAGCGCTGGCGCTGCGTATCTCAAGGGCAATCGCGCGTAGCCGCTTGCGTTTGCTATCGCTTGGGTCAGGTGCCGACCCAAGCGCCTGGGTGGCGTTCGGTGCCCCAAGGCCCAACGTGGGCCACGAGCAGCGGGCCACAGGTGAAGCAGCTCAGATCGTTCGTCGACCACGACCGCCGTTGGTTTCTCCATGGTTATTTGGTGATAGGGAGCCTCTCTGAGCTTGCTCTCGGTTGTGGTGCCGACTCTTCAGATATAGATGGTAGGACAGGCGTCGCTTGGATCTGCTTGGGTGATTCGATGTCCTGTCGAATCGTTGCGTGATCGTATCGAGGTTGACTATGCGCGCTGGAGCTTGGTGATGGCGCTGTAGTCCTTGTATGGGCCTATCACTTGCCATAACTCCTCGATCTCTTGGTCTGAGACGATCCTCGTAGTGATCTCATAACGGTCTTGGCCACAGCGATGGGTAGCGTGCCAGATGCCAGTTCGCAGATCTAGGTCGGCAAAGATCCTTGCGTCGGCAAAACGGAGGATGATCGGTGAGTCGGGCTCGCTGGTGATGTTGAGAAGACGGTTGGTTGGCCCGTGGTGACCGTCGATGCAGAGTTCGCCGTTCTCCACATAGGTGCCCCAGCGCCCCTTGGCCCCTGATGCACTGTGGGTGGTGTCGGTAATGGTTGCGACTCCATTGACGCTGATTTCCATCTTGGCGAGGTGATCATCAATGGTGCGCTCCAGTGACCAGTGACCCATCAAGAAGCGAAATGTGTCGATGCTCGCCATGGGTTGGAAAGTCTAATCTCGAGTCGGTCATCTGCGTGTGATTGGCGTTCGACCGTAGCTGTTGTGTGTGAACGGTCGGTTGCTGGCAAACCGCTCGAGTGCACTGGACGGCCCCTTGAGCGTGGTTGTCGCGTGAGACACGTGTGGCGAAGTTGGGCCAATGAACCCGTCGTGTCGTTCGATGTCGTTCGTTGGTGTCGCCTATAAATCGTCCGACGTTGGTCGCTGCGTTGGCCCTGTCTCGTTGGCTCTGTGGGTGATGGTCGCGTTGATGCGAAGGGTTCATGAATCTCGCGGGGTCAGAACGGACTCATGGGTGTGTCTTCTAAAGGTTGTTGACCGGTACGTAGAGTGCCCTCGACGCCTGCACCGAGCGTCACACATCGTCACCGAAGGTCACCCTGATGATATCGGACGCCTTAGCGACCACCACGCTGTCGGCCTTTTTGACAACAGTGCTCGCCTTGGGCATGCGAGCATCGCGCGTCGTGGTTCTAGCGTTTGGGCCTTCTTCTTTTGGATTCCGTTCTCCCCGCCGTTAGACCGCGCGTCGAACTCCTTGGCGTATCTGGCGGGTCGTACATCGGTTGCCAGCTGTACCTGGGATCGTGATCATCGCCGATTGCAAGGCAACGGCATCCATGATCGGTGGTTCAGGGAGCCAGCGATGGGCTTGGCTGGGTACCTTCGAGTTCTGCGACGGATTCTCGGCCGCCAGGGTGTCACAAACAAGACGCTTGGTGACGCGGCTTTCTGGTCCCTCCGCGGGCGGTTATGAGTCGAGTTCCCTCGTCACGTCGTTGGGTAGATTTGCGTCCAGGTCCGTCCTGCGTTGATGGTTCCCCACATGGCTGGATGCAGCTGGGAGTGAGTAAATTCAGATACTGTCAAGAAGCCCGTCGTCAATGACACGAATTTAAGGGAGGTGCCACCGACAGCAAATTGGGGCGGTTCTAGCGTGGCGACGGTACGGAAATGGTGCCCACCATCGGTCGTGAGTTGGAGTGCAGCATCGGTTTCGGCCTGGTTGGTGACAAGCCGGTAGGCATCTTGGGCGCTGACCGGTGCGAGCGTGTCGTCGCCAAAGGTCCCTGATGGATCCCAAAACTGGGTAAAAGAACCTGTCAAGGTGTCGGCGTGGAGTTCGCTGACTTGCATTCCTGTCGGGCACATCGCCCAGATGGCGGGCTGTCGGATCGTAAGCGTGCAGTTGGTGACCGCAACGAGGGCAGGACGGATGAGATCGGCGTACGGCGAGTTCCCATTGTGACTTAGGAAGAGACGTGGCTCGGCAGTCCTTGGGCCAGTGGGATCGGTGGCGATCACGACCGTGGACCCCTCGGCCGCGAGCGATGGCTGCTCGAGGAAGGGGTAGGGGAGGACTGGGGTGGCGACGGGACTGAGCCGAGACGTACCGGTCGACAGTGACCGACGCAAGAGTTCATAACTCGAACAGGCGGTAGCCCCACCTCGATCGGAGCAGGACCCCGTCAGCGTGACGAGTGCATGTGACAGGAAGGCTGCCTCCAAGAACAGATGGGTTGGGTCCGAGAGCGCACGCCATCGTTGACCTCCATCGGTGGTCACCAAGAGCCTGGTGGTAATCGTAGTATGGCCATAGCGTGGGAAGAGAGCAAGGCCGTCATTGCGATTGGCGAATTGAAAGGTTGAGAGGACATCGGAGCCGTTGGACTTTGGCAATCCAAGATCGGGCACCGTAGTGGTCCGCCAGTCGGTTGGAGTGAGCGATGAGTTCAACGGGCTGGTGGCGATGGCCTCGCAGCGACCGCTCGAGCAAGGGGCGTTGCCGACGATGATCACCTCTGAGCCGTCGGCGGTCGTGAGTGCCTGACGGGCGTCAAAGGTTGGAGAAACCCCGAGCGTCGTCGTGCCAACGACGGTCGATGGCAGGGGGGTGCTATGACTTGCTATCGACGTGGTCGTGGGTTTCGGGGTTTTGGAGGAGCCAGTCGTAGCAGCTGCTTGTGATCCGCATGCAGCAAGCAAGAGCGAACTCAATGCCAGGACAGGCAGGACCAACCAAGGGCGAAGGATTGGTCGTAGCACGCTACCAGTTTAGGCCAACGACGTTGTCGGTTGCTGAGACACGTCCAGCACAGCACCAGCGCCAGTTTGATTACAGCAACGCTCACGGCCTCCTTGTTTGGCGAGACAGAGGTCGATGGCAAGGTTGTTGACTGACGTTCGCGTTTGTCGGTGTTTGTTGCACCCAGGTCGGTGGATTGGGCCAGGTGGTGACGCTGTCGGCGCGCCCAAGGTGAGGGGGCTAGCGGGTGTATGGTGTCGGCTGGCGAGTCGATGATGCTTCTGGGTGGGAGGCGTTAGCCCCTTGGCGGTGCGCCCAATGGTCTGTGCGCACCTCGCGCGGACACTGCGCCAACGAGTGTTGGTCAGGTTGCAATGCACGCTTACACCGAAGGCGCTTGCACATCACCGCTCGCCTTATGCGTCGATCAAAGTGACGGTGACGAACTGGCACGTTCGGTCATCGATGCGTGGGCCCTTGATACATTCTCGGCTCATTGGCGTTGCACGATGGTTTGGGTGCGCTGCTGACGTAGGGTAGGCCAGATTCAGGTGGTTGTCGCCTCCGGGCGAGTCTTCATACTTAATCGTCAACTGAGACAGGTTGCCCAGTTGGGCGTGCCCTATACAAATGATGGCCGGGCACGGCGACCATGAGGCGAAGGGTTGATCTGATCGTTGGCGGTGAACCGAGCATCCGACTCGTGGCTGGTCGAGAATCCTGTCAAGCAGGTAATGCTGTCGCTGGTCAAGGGAAAGTGTGACCGTAAAGCAAGATTTTCACTCACTCGTCGTGGTAACTTTACGTTAACGTTTGGCTGTTAATCAACGATACTAAACGGCAAGTGTGCAAGTGCGAGATGTGAGATACGAGGTGCGTCGTACAATTCACTAGAGGGGCTAGGAGCTGCCATGGGAGTTGGGCAGATAGATTGGAAGATTCAAAGCTCTGCGTCGGTATTCGCCCGAATTCTCGACGAGACGCTCGAGCTTGTTCCTAGTGCTGATGATGTCGCAATAGAGATCGTCCAAGACGACGGAGTCCTTGTTCAAGTCATGGGACAAGGGCGGTTGAAGCGACCAATTGACGGCCGTCTTACAATCGATGCGACCATATCAGGTGAAGCGATCCGAACCCAACGGGTGTTGACCGCTAACGGAGCGGCTGATGAACGCAATCCCAGTGCCTGGCTCTGGCGTGAACTCGGGATCAACTCGATGATCTTCGTTCCCCTCATCCGCGCTTCGGAGGGCTTCGGTGTCCTGCTCGTCGCCACCGGGGAGTCCGATGCGTTCAGCGACCTTGATGTTACAAACCTCAAAGAAGTAAGTGAGTTCGTTGCGAGCGTGACCGCCGCAGCCCTGGACTTCGTCGAAGTCACCCAGGACGAACGGCTCTTTGGAGGTCTGGCGGAGCGTGTGCGACCCCAACGTCTAGCTGCGATCTCCTTCCTACCATCTTCCTCTGCGCCGTCACCATCTTCCCTGCAGGCCCGCGCCACCTTCATCACCCAGGTGCTCCAGCCCGAAAGTCAACATAGCGCCGCCAAGCGCCGGCGGATCCAGCAGGTGATGAGCGAGGATCGTCTCCAGATGGTCTTCCAGCCGATCATGGCCCTCGCTCATCCCCATGAGATCGTCGAGGTGGAGGCGCTCGCTCGCTTTGATGCCACCCCGCGACGGACCCCCGACTCCTGGTTTCGAGAGGCGGCTTCGGTCGGCCTTGGTGTGACGCTTGAGCTCTTCGCAATTCGAAAGGCTCTCGCGATGCTTGGCGAAGTTCCTCCCCCGATCACCATGGCTATCAATGCTGGGCCCGAGACCTTCGTCACCGACGAGCTCGTGGCACTGTGTCAAGAGGTCGACACCAGCCGCATCGTTGTCGAGCTGACTGAGCACACCAACATCGTTGATGCTCCAAGGATCCGGGAGGCTTGTGAGAACCTACGTGCCCTTGGGGTGAGGATCGCAATCGACGATACAGGTACGGGCTTTGCGAGTCTCGCCGTGCTCCTCCAGGTCACACCTGACATCATCAAGCTTGACCGCGAGTTGACGAGGGGGGTCGATGGTCACCCTGTCCGACGAGCATTGGCCAGTGCGTTGGTCACGTTCGGACGCGAGATCGGAGCCGAGGTCATCGCGGAGGGCATCGAGACTCTCGAGCAGCGTGATGCCCTTGTCGAGGTTGGGGTAGCTCATGGGCAGGGCTTCTTCCTTGCTCGCCCAGGAGGCGTAGGAGAACTTCACCGATTGGTCGCTAATGCCAGGCACCTTGATCGTTCTCATCAACGATTTGAATACCGAGGTGGAAACCCTCTGGCGAATGACGAGCCGGGGGCTGGGCACGAGCGCAGCTCTTCGAGCTCTGTGTAGCGAAGATGCAGATATCCATTGTCATCGGCTGATCAGAGCCGTGGTCGAACTGACCCAGATGTTCACTCGAAGACGTATGGGATTAGCCAAGCAACTCGAGTGGAACGACGATGAACCCAGTATCTCCGACCGTGATGCGGATCAGGGTTGGGCCAACATCTTCGCGAAAAAGTAGTCGAGTATTTTCGGAAACATCGCAACGTCGCGTTCGGGTATCATCACTCCGGGCGAGTTATCCCGGCATGGTCGAAGTACGTATCGATGTCCAAGAGCAATCGCCGCTAATCGTTGTCGTTCCTGATCTTGCATCGTCGCCAGTGTTGAATCCACCAATCACCTGGTGGCAAAAGCTAATCTGGGCCGCCTGGTCCGAGTGTGCTACCAAGGGACATTCTATCAGTTGCCGTTTCGGGGTGGTAACTGCTCGTGGGTGGCCCTTGATTGAGGCTCACTCGGGAGTGAAAACGTGCAGGTCATTGCCTTCGGCGCGCCCCGTCTCGCCGGTGACGACGCATTGGCCAAAATCTGAACCTTGATTGCTTGGAGCGGTGGTGATCGCGATCGTCAAGGTGAGGGTGATGCAACGACGACGGCAGACCACGGGGGGAGTTCAACATCGCCAACCCCATCGTGTGTCTGCCAGAGGTGCTCGGTGGAGAGGTAGCGCTGTTGTCCCATGCTCACCTGAGTAGCGCGGTCGGTAAAGTTGCCGGTGATTCGCAGCCCTGCGACTTCGTAGGTCCAGACTTCGTCTTGTAGCCCAACCTCATGAAAGCTCTCACGACCGAAGTGGAATTGCCTTCTGAGCTTGAGCAGCTCGATCGACAAGTTGAAAATGGACGTGGGGTCCTTGGCTTGACTCTCGACGTCATCGGTGCCGGTCTTTCGAACTGGGAGCCACGGTGCAGTTCCTTCTCGAGTGAATCCGCGATTCTCGCTCGTGTCCCAAAGCATCGGACTGCGAGCCCAGTCGCGGAGGAAGGTCTGTGTAGGTGCGTCCATGGTCATTTCGTCACGCAGAGCCTCGGTTGGAATCGGGAAGTCGGTTAGGCCTAGCTCGTCTCCGTAGTAGAGGATCATGGTTCCTGGCAGGGTAGCCAACAGTGCTAACCCTAGGCGAATCTTCGATGGGTGCCCGTCAGCCCATCGAGTCGGAAATCTAGATAGATCATGGTTGGATCCTGTCCATAGGGCGATGGCTTCGGGCCCCAGCGCATCCAACGTGGCGTCGACCGTTGCAGCCAGGCTTGGGGCGTCGAAGGTACTCAAGAGAAATGGAAAGTTGAGCGCAAGATTCAATTGATCGGAATGGCCATAGAATTTGCCCAGATCCTGCAGCGAACTGACCCAAGTCTCACCGAGAAGAATGCGCCCAGGGGTATAGCTGTCTGCGATCGCTCGCCAAGCTTGGAAGAGCTCGTGTACCTCGGGCCGGTTCTTTGAGTACACCTCCCGTAGACCGAGATGATCGAAGCGGCTGAAGACTTCGCCAGACGGCGGATCATCGCGAAGTAATTTGTCCTTATAGATTCCATGCGCTACGTCAATCCGAAAACCCGCGATGCCTCGGTCGAACCAAAAGCGAAGAATTTTGTCAAACTCGGCATGCACCGCCGGATTCCACCAGTTGAGGTCTGGCTGGGTGGGAAGAAAGTTGTGGAGATAATATTGTCCACTCACCTCGTCAAGAGTCCAGGCTGAATTACCAGTGGCGTCGATCCAGTTGTTGGGCAGAGAACCTGCAGGTCCGGGATCGGCAAAAACGTAGTAGTCACGATACGTTGATTCCTTGCTGGAGATAGCGTCGAGGAACCACTTGTGTTGGTCACTCGTATGGTTTGGAACGAGATCCATTAAGACCTTGATCCCGGCGCGACCGGCAGCGAGTACCAAGGCGTCAAGCGTCTCGAGTGATCCAAGATCTTCCATGATGTCGAAATAATCAGCGACGTCATAACCCCAGTCGTGATTGGGTGAGGGCATCAGTGGGGAGAGCCAAATGGCATCAACATCTAGCGTTTGCAGGTGATCGAGGTGGTTGAGGACCCCGGCGAGATCACCGTAGCCGCCACCGTCGCTGTCTGAGAATGAACGGACATAGATGTGGTAGATTGTGCCACCATCCCACCATGGAGTGGAGTCTTGTAGGTAATTCATGTGGGCGCTACCAAGCCTTACGTTCTGGAGTTTGGAGCATTTTGGGACTCGCTTTCAAATTGAAGGATTGGGGCATCGAGTGTAGTTGACGGTCATTTTGCGCTGTGGATAATTGGGTTACCCAATGCTGAACCCTGCACGCTCATTAGGCCGTCAGTGTCCGTCTGCTCCGGGGACGGGGATAAGAGATCCTGCCATGGCACTCTAGTCCACGTATGCTAAGGATGAGCAGTGGGGGTCAGACTAGAGAGGTGTGACTGATGGCTCAGGCGTCGACGAGCTGGGTCTTTTTGACTATCGTCACCAAGGCTTGTCGACCAGGACTTGGCCGGGTGCGATGGTGTGGCTCATTGTTAGTAGGTCGGCCATGAGAACCAGGTGGGTCTGGTCCGGGGAGTGTGGCGCTCGTTGAGCTTGGCTACATGTCGCGACTGATCGCAAGCAGCCCTACGGTCTACGCAATGCATTTGATGTGCCGCGCATTTGATGGAGCGCTGTGGACCTGTAACACAGTATGTGGCGCGGTGGAGTCACGCCGTTCGAGCCGGGATTATGGTGTTGTGGGGGAACACGCCGGTGTACGAGATGGACGGTAGCGTCAGCGTTCGTTTGGGAAGGCAGCGCTATGGGGACCTGACGGATTGTGATGGAGGCGTCCAAGCGCACGGCACTAACAGTCAAGCGCACGGCGCTAACAGCATGGAGTGGTTCGCGCACTTCATGTTCCGAACGATCAGGCGCACAACTGTCACCGTCACCTGGGAGTCGAATCCGCGTCAGTTTCACCAGGGTCTCATAATGGGACAGTGATAGGTTCTTCGTCCGACCAAGTACAATCCACGCGGTGACACCTGCCGGCCCGTTTTTGATTGAGATTTGCGCCAGTTGTTATCTGGTCGGGTGCGATGCGGCGTTGTCGGGGTGCGCCGATCGTAAGGCGTAGATATCCGAGCGCCAGGGGCTTGTTGTGCGCGACTGGGTGGCCATTGGCTGTCGTTTCGTTGGTGCCTGGTCTTGTCTCATGCGGGACCCGGCCCACTCCCAGGATGAGGGTCTAGAATGTGTTATAGGTACATGGGCCTAGAGATTTCTGGTCCCAGAAGGAGCAATTGAAGTGAGCTGGCGCGCGTCCGATGATTGGCCTGCTCGAGACCCAGAAATGGGTGGTGACCCCGAGCAAGGGTGTGCTGTCCGTTTCGCTTACGATCGCTCTGTGTTGCCGTTTTCCCCAAGGGTATTGGACTGTTCACCTGCCAAACTGACGTCAGAGTCATTTGGCTTGGTCTCGACGGAGACTCGCTACGGGGTCGGGAGGTCGGACAGAAGGCCCATGCTCGAGCATGTTCCTTTGGTTGAGCGTTTGCACCATGTTCTCGAGGGTTGATGAGACTGCGCCCGCGGCACTTAGCTACGACCGCCCGACTCGTGTTGAGCCTCGGGCCCCAAGTTCCGAGTTCCAAACGTTTCCTGCCGTATCGACTAGCCAACAGGCGATGATCAATTTTATTTGGTCGCCTGGCAATAGATTACCTGCTGGCACTGGTGGATCTGAAAACTACACGGTTGGGCAGGTGCGTGAGCTGACTCGCCGTGGTATGGCCGCGCAAGTTATCACGATTGGTCTTGGAAAAGATGATGGAAGGATCGAGTTCGGTGACATCCCGTTCAAGGCATTGGCCTCCTTGGAGGACATTGCCGAGCTAACCGGAACGGTAATCTTCGTGAATGAACCCCATGTTGTCGAGACGTCGGAGATGGCTTTTATCATATTGCACAATCCACCACCATTGCGGGAGAAGTGGCGTGCGTTTGCGACCATTGGGACCGCAGAGAGAGGGCTTATCGCGACAAGTAAGTACGCTGCCAGCCTTTGGGCGGAATATCTGCCTATTTCACGCGATGCAATACAGGTTGCCTATCCCTTCGCTGAGCCATGTTTTGCATTGGAGACGAGAGTCCCGAACGGGGAGGACACCATGCGGGTCCTGTTCGCAGGGCGTCTCAGTCCGGAGAAGGGGATCTACACCCTACTTGAAACGTTGCATGTCGACACAATAGTTGAAAATAGGCAGCTCACCTTTACCGTCACAACGGCGGGTTCTGATAAACCTCAAGGGCAGATCATCGAGACCCTCGTGAATTCCCACCCCAATATTCAAGTTGTTGGTGCTCGCAAAACGCCAAAGGCGATGGCAGGACTCATGGCGGCTCATGACATCGTTGTGATGCCCTCGAATAGCCAGTACTGGCATGAAACCTTTGGAATAGTATCAGTAGAGGCTCAACACTCTGGCTGCTGGGTGGTAGCGTCGGACGATGGTGGGCTGCCGGAAACGGATTGTGGTGGGCTGATATTGGTCAAGCCGGATGATCCAGAAGCGCTGGCCAACGGCATTGGCCAAGCCTTGGCCATGGGTCCGCGATCGCAGCGAGAGCGCTCGGAGTCATCCTTGCTGTTCACGGTGGGGCAGTCGGTGGACAATTTGCTCGATGTCCTCTATGCACCCGTTAGTGGCCATTTGGCAATGCATGGCGATTGACGCTGGTGGGGCCCTGGTTCGCAATCGGCCGTGGCGTGCGCAGCTAGCGCCAAAGGTAAAGTCCGGGCCGGATACGTCAAGATTAGCGGCGCAAACGAAGGCAGTAGCGTGCTAAACGCTTGAGCCTGAGGGATTCGGTTGTGAATCGTGTTGGAGGCCACTCGAATGGGTACCGGTTAGGCGCCGTGGAACTTGGCAACAGTTTGTGGGTTGTGGCGTTGACATGCATGGACGCGAGCAAAGCCATCGAGATGGCTGGAGCTGCGAGACTGCACCTGGTCTAGCGATCAGGGGTCTACGAATTGGTTGTGCCGACCTGTCGCACCCGCTCTCTGCTGGTTGCCGGGCGTCGCGCTCTGCCGATGAGCTACAGTGATTCTGTTTGCAGCGTTGTCTGCGGGGCGGTGGGCTGGTCAGAAGAGTGCGTCCTCCGATGGGGTGCTGGGTGACAGTCAGAAGTGTTGCGGATTAGTGGCACCCGCTAGCCATCAGAGGGCAATCGTCACGTCGAGGGTGAATACGCCGTGCTTGTGGGTGATTGGACTCGTGTCCACACTGGCGTTGTGCCGCTCATCTGTTTCGATCTATGGGGAGTCCTCGGGTGCTTAAAGGGCGGAGCGCGCTGGGATGCTCCTTGCTGCGACGCCCGGAAGTCGTAGAGGCAAGTAGGCGGTGCGGGTAAGTTCGTTTCTGATCAGGGATTCCTTGGCGGCATTGAGACAGGTCTTGCGTGACTTCACGGTGCCATGGGAATGGTTCCGGTGATTGGTTGACTGCATGTAGGTGTCGGATGGTGACGTGACTGGAGCCGCCTTCGTCCCCAGAACACGAGATTGGGCGCCGTGTTGTGTCATTCATTTGATCGCCGAAGGTCAGGCCTGGTTAAAGGTTGCATAGTCGGTGGACCCCGATGGCCTGTGGACCGGCACTTTGACGGGTTGATTGGCCAATCCATTGCGCAGCCGATGTTACGTTCGACTGCGCCTCTGGTTGGAACCTGTCAGTTCGTTTGTCTCATGATGGTCCATTCGAGTGGTGATAACGACAACACGACGGTTTCAAGAACCCAACCGCACCGTCCGGCGGATTTGGCAAGCAGCTCTCTTGACGCGTTCGATGTCACTGCACAACTGGGAGGTTGGGGTGCTGGCTATTCTTCCAGGGGTTGCATCTCCGGTGTCCGATATCCGAGCATCGCCGTGCCGATCAATGCGCTCATCGCGATCAAGATGATTGGAATGTCGAAGCCAACGAGTGCAACCAAGCCCGCTCCGAGTGCGATGGAGATGCTCTGGACCCCGTTGAAGATGACGTTAAATGCGGCATCGACCCTTCCCATGAGCCGATGTGGGGTATTGCGTTGGATGGCGGTATTGCCCGAAACCAAGAGCAAGGTAATACCGACGCCGAGCAGCAACGTGCCACCACAGACCAGGGCCAAAGCGCTCAGTGAGTGAGGTTGCGCACCGGCGAGCACAACGACAGACCCAAGTGCGATGGTCACCGTGCCAAGTGCGGCTGTTTTGAGCTCACCGATCTTGCGCATCAGCGGGGCTGATGTGGCACCACCAATAATGGCTCCAACCCCTTGAAAGGCGACGAATACTCCCACAAACGCCGCCGAACGTCGAAGGCCATCCGTTGCGACGGCAAACATCGCAGTCTCGAAGAAGCCGACCGTGCACAGCAACACCGTCACCGCCCAAGTCAGTCGGCGCAATAGTGGTGTAGCCATGATGTGGCGAATGCCGGCGAGGGCCTCAGCTCTCCAGTGCTGAGGCGTTGACGTCTCGTGTTGTTCCTGCACCCGAATAAGGACGAGTAGCCCGATGGCCAGGACATAGGCCCCAATATCAACCCCGACAACGGCCATCGCCCCTGCGAGCACAAATAAGCCTGCACCAACCAGGGGCACGATCAAGCGAAGGCCCTGGGAAACCGTTGACAAGAGACCATTGATCGACCCGAACTGTTCTCGATCAAAGACCGTCGTGCGTAGACCGACGTCGGCGGCGCTACTGACGGTGGCCAGCGCACCATAGATCACGATGACGAGATAGACGCGCCAAACATCCGAAGCTCCGTGGACTCCAATCAACCCCAGTAGCGAGAGCGCGCTGAGCGCGTTAGCCGTGATCAACACCCAACGCCGAGGGAAGCGATCGACGATCAAGCCGGCTAGCGGTCCAACAACCATGGAAGGAGCAATGTAGAAGAAGAACGTCAAGCCGGCAGCAGCGTTAGATCCAGTGAGCTCGCGGACCCAGATTGCGGCTGCGATGAAGAGTACCTTATCGCCAAAACTCGTCAACAACGTGCCGATGATGTAGGCAAGGGCATTTCGTGAGCGCATCTTTACTCCTTTGTTCCAAGAGTTTTGACCATGAAGGCGGTACCAGGGTCTACTGGATAGGTAAGGTAGAGAGCTTCGGCCATGCGTCCGTCGCTTGGCCTCAAACTTGGATCGACAAGGCGGTCTCGATAGGCAGTCAGAATTTCGTGGACTTTGGTATTGATCTCGGCAAGCTCTGCAGCCGTCACGAACAGGACTGCCTGGTCCTCCGCACTCGCTCGAATCCAGTCGTCTGGATAGAGACGGCGGGTGCGTTGCCATTGATCGAATCGCTGGAGTGCCCTTTGGAAAAAGGCCCGCGCGAAGGTATCAGCTGCGATGCGCCCTTCGACATCCAGGTCCTCTTCTGGGACTGAGATGCCCATGTCGAGCAGCTTCCAGGGTCGTTCGCGCCCTTTGCCGCGTCCGGCTTCCTCGACAAACCCATATTTGGCAAGTTGTCTGAGATGAAATGAGCAGGTGGTAGCGGTTTCCTGGATTAGATCAGCTGCTTGGGTGGCTGTCGAGGGTTGGTGCACGGCGAGCGCCTCGATGAGCGCGATCCTGACCGGATGTGTCAGCGCCCTGAGAGCTTGCGCCTCTCGGACTATCTTGGCCTTGGAGGCTGTTTCTTCGCTAGGCATCTCTCGAGAGAGAGTTCGTGAGGAATTTCACAAAATTATTTGGCAAAGACCCGTTCATTGTGAGATGCGGAGGTCGTTGCCTATCACGCGACTCGCTCCAGCACGGTTCCCCACTCCAATGTATGTCCAGTTCTAACTGGGATGATGGTCTGTCCTTCTAATAGTTGAACCGCAACAGGCCCATTGGGCTACCGTGGATCCGAGGAGGCGTCAATGTCGGGGGTCGGGGGTTGTCGTCTTAGTGAAGGTCAGCTCACAGTTCTTGGAGTGACTCGTTAGCTGTTCGAGGGTGTCGAGTTCGCCCAAGAGGGTTCGAAGGTTCGTTATCTCTTGACTTGTTCGTTTGACCCTGGTTGGTGCCTCGGCCCTGGCTGATCCCGAGACCAGCTGCTCGCCCACGAGACCAGCTGCTCGCCCACGAGCCGGCTGAGTTCCAAGCTTGGCCAGTAGGAGCCCAACAGTGATCTCCAAGATGTCGACTCGACGGCTCTTGGTGCTCTTCAACAAGTGATGCAGGGCTCGTAAATGCTCCGATTGGACTCGGGGCCATGAGGTGCGCGCTCATTGAGCGGTTCGCGTGTGTCAGTTTAGCTCGTGGGCTCCTCGCACATTAGTGTTGCGCACGGTGACACGCTGACCGCGAGACCCCGCAGGCTTGGGGGGCTAGATACTCAGGAATTTCGCCCGCACTCGTCGATGAAGCAGGCAGATCAACGCATCGCAGGTCTCTCACACCTAATCGGTGTGAAAACCGTTGCAAGATATTCCTACACCAGTTCGGACTGCTTGTTTGCCTTGGTGGGACGGCGATTGTCCTTAGGTCTGTCAGGGCCGTTGCCACTCACTGGTCGTCACGCCCTGCGGGACTCATGCGCCCAGTCGGACAGGGGCGCTCAGAGATAGCTAACTTCTCGGCTACCTGTTTGACGAATCGATTTGACGGCTGGACATGCTTGACTGCGTCATTGTCCAAATTTGCGCTCATACTCTGATCGAACCCTTGTCTCTTTTCCCTCGTCCGCTCGGATATCTACCAGTCTCCTCGGTGTTGCGGAGTGGCGCGTCCCGTTGTCGGAGTAGGTTCACTGTTGGTGTCTTGCAGTGTGCGACGGTGATCCCAGCTCGCAACGCCGAAGCCGAGCCGGTGAATTTTGTTCAGTTGTGGGTTGGCTGGGCTAGAACTGGCTAGAGTCAGAGACGCATACTGAGCAGCGGAGCCAGGAAGCCGGTGAGAATCCGGCACGGTGCCGCCACTGTGTAAGGGGAGCGACTCTCAAGATGTGGTCACGGTCTCGTTGAGATTGGAAGGCCGAGAGGAGCGTTGATCCAGAGTCAGGATACTGACCGTTGCTCACTCGCTTAGTTGGGGCGTGAACACCCCATGGGAGGTAGTTGAATGGTACGTCGTGTCTTGACACGAGGGATCCAGTCTGGGCTTGTTATCGCCGGGCTGGGTATTGGTCTAACCGCATGTCAGTCGATGTCGTCGGATTCGCATTCGGCGTCGACAATAGCCTTCGGGGGCTCGACATCCTGTGCGCAGTTGCCAGCGTCGAAGGCTGTCAAAGTCGTGGTCGAACCTAGTGCACACAAGGTGATTAGCGGCTGTACCGAGATCGGAGCATCGCCGATGGGCGCGCTTGCGTTGCTGAAGAAGGCGCATATCGAGCTTGGCACGCAGAAATTCAGTTTTGGGCTAGCGCTATGTCAGGTCGATTATGTTCCCGCGCACTATGTCGAATGTCTTCCGGCCAAGGCTGACTACTGGGGTGTCTATGTCGCCAAGGCAAAGGGCAAGTGGGTAGCCTCCTCTGTGGGCATCAGCGATGTGCGGCTGAGCCGCGGTGAATCTCTTGGGCTGCGATACGTACCCCCGGTGAATAACCCACCAAGTCCGGCAGGTCCCGGCAGGCTGTGAGACGGCCTGGAGCTCTTCTGGTCTGGGTGGTGGGTGCCCTGGCTGTGGCGCTCACCATTCCAGATCCGCTTTCTTCGGCTCTCGTGATCGTCGTCTCCTGGATGATACTCATGTGTCGTCGGATAAGCGAGCGCAACTTGCGCCCGCTTGCCATTGGTCTCGGCATCATGGGAGTGATCTCTCTCGCAGTCAACGGGGTGTTAGTCCATGAAGGGACAACGGTGATTGGTTTCGTTCCCGGATGGATCCCGCTCGTCTCTGGTCCGATTACGGTCGAGGGCTTTCTTCAAGGAGGTTCGATTGCCCTCACGTTGATCGCGACGATCTCCGCGGCAGCCTCCCTCTCCATCGTCGTAGAACCTACCGATCTGGTGGAGTCCTTCCCACAGTCGCTGTCACGGGTGGCTGCAGCGCTAGGTTCGGCCCTCAACATGGTTCCAGCGATGGCCGCCAGTTATCGTTCGATCAAGGAGGCTCAGCAGTTTCGTGGGTGGCGTCCCAAGGGTGTCCGCGCCATGATCGACGTTATCGTCCCCGTCCTGCTTGGTGCGATCGAGCGCTCAACCCAGCTTGCCGAGTCGATGGAGGCTCGCGGATTTGGGACAGGACCAAGGACCCAGCTCATCTCGCATGCACGAAAGGCGCGCAATCTCTTCGCCGTTGGTTTCGTGGTACTTTCTGGCGTCCCTATCTTGATGGCACATTTGACCCATACCCCGTGGGCCTGGTATCCATACCCGACACCATCCATCCCTTCCATCTCCTACTTTGTGTGGCTGCCCGCAATCCTGCTTGGCGTGGCTGGCTTCGTGATTGCGCCGGATTGACCATGCAACAAGGTATCACCTTCGAGAATGTCACCTATCAGTACCCTGCTTGGGGAACGGAGCCAGCGAACGCCCTCACCGACATCTCAGCATCGTTTGGTGGTGGCATCACGGCGGTGATCGGAGACTCGGGATCGGGTAAGTCGAGCCTACTGCGTGTCGTTAATGGGCTCATACCACACTTTCATGGAGGTAACTTCTCGGGTCGCGTGAGAGTGGATGGTATGGACGTCGTCAGTACCCCCACAAGAGATCTTGCCCGACGGGTGGGCTTCGTGTTCCAAGAGCCCGAGGCCGGGTTTGTGCGTGGAACCGTAGCGCGCGAGGTCGCCTTTGGGCCCGAGAATCTCGGCTTTGATCAGAAACTGATCCGACAACGCGTGACCGAGGCCCTCGAGTCGGTCGGGATTGCTCACCTGGTGGATCGTCGCATCAAGACGCTTTCTGGAGGCGAGCGCCAGCGCGTTGGCGTGGCTGCAGCACTCGCCTCGGATCCCAACACAGTGGTGCTCGATGAACCGATGTCCCAGCTCGACGACGAGGGGGCACGGCTGCTGGCGCAGACCTTAGTAGCGATCGCGCGTTCAGGCACGCGAGTCATTATCGCAGAGCATCGGTTGGCTGGCTATCTCAAGGCCGATCGCACGATTCAAATGCACGAGGGGATGTTCTTAGAGGCGGGATCTAAGCACGCCATAGCGCCACCGCCTACCCTCTCGCCCCCGAGCTCTGACCGGATCATCTGGGAGCTCGATGGCGCCGACGTCGCAATCGATGGCACGGTATTGCTCTCTAACATCAACCTTGCCGGTCGTGAGGGTGAGGTGATGGTGATCACCGGGGCGAACGGGAGCGGTAAGACGACACTGCTTCGTGCACTCGGTGGACTTTGCCCACTTGCGAGGGGTACTCGGTTGGCACCGGCCTTGGGGGTCGCCTATCTTCCTCAAGAGCCTGGGGTACTCTTGCACCGAGCGCGTGTGATCGACGAGGTCGCCCAGACTTTGAAGTGGCTCCACCTGGATGCATCTCCTATCGAGGTACTCGAAGTCCTGGATCTCGCCCATCTCGCCCAACGAGATCCCAGAGACTTGTCGGTAGGGGAGCGTCAGCGTGCGGCCCTTGCGGTTGTGTTGGCGGGTCGTCCACGCTTGGCGCTCCTAGATGAACCGACTCGCGGCATGGACGAGCGCGCGCGGACCTCGCTTGTGCGGACGCTCGCCCTCCTATCTGCCTATGGCACGGCGACCATCGTGGCAACCCACGATCGGGTGTTGGCGCATCAGCTTGCTCGAACCGTGTGGAGGATCTCCGGAGGAACCCTGGTGCCTGAAGAGGGGGTGGGTGTCTCATGACCTCGCGTCGAATGTTTACAACCGTCGGCTGGACCCTGGCAACCGGGATTGGAGTCATACTCTTCTCATGGCCGTTCTTTGCTCCCGATGCCAGTGTGGCCGCAGTCATCGCTCTTGCGCTCGGAACGTTTTGTGCATTGTTGCTGATCGAGTTGGGTTCGAGATCGCTTGATGTGCGCGCATTTGCCCTCCTCGCAGCGCTCGCTTCGATCGATGCGGGTGCTCGGGCGTTGCTGGTGACCGGGATCGGAGGTTTTAGCCCGATCTTCCTGCTGATCTTGTGTGCTGGCTACGTCTTTGGCACAAGGTACGGGTTCCTTGTCGGTGCGAGCTCCCTGTTGGTCTCCGCCGTGGTGACGGGCGGCATCGGGCCTTGGCTCCCATATCAACTCTTTGCTGCTGGGTGGGTCGGGGCATTCGCAGGTGTGTTCGCGCGCCGAGGCGATCATAAGCCAGGGTGGATGGATATCGCCTCGCTCGCCGGAATTGGGCTGATTGCAGGGTACGGCTATGGCATCGCCATGGACATTTGGGACTGGACGTATTACCAGGCCGCGCCCGGTCTTGGCTTTCATGCAGGCATGCCACTCACCCTTGCGCTCCATCACTTTGTCAGGTTCTATCTGACTACGTCGGTTGTGTGGGATTCATTCAGGGCCGGGGGAAACGCCCTCTTGGTAATCGTGCTTGGCACCCCGATCTTGATCGCGCTTGGAAGGCTCAAGGCGCAGATGTCGGCACGGGTGAATCGAGTGAGTGAAGAAGTGACTACCCATCCTCGAGCTGTCTCACCGAGCTGACGATACTGTAGGTCCTCACTCGAGTTGACAACGCTGCCATTAGAGATCTTGCGAGCTGGCCAGCACAAGAGGTTTCTCGAGCGAAATTAACGCAGGCGCGAGGCGGCGACCGATTCAACTCATCTCCAACCAGGGAACGTGGCCGATCTTGGATGATCGCCCGTGGTCCTTGATGTTGACTGCGCTGGTGCCACGTCGGGGTGCACTGACACCTCCAGAACGCGCTCGTTTCGCTCGTTTCACGGGCCATGCGGGCCGCCTTATGGACCCCTCGCCCCGTTTCGTCGTTACGGTAGTAACCAGAGCGTGAGACCTTACACATGTCACAGAGCACCGAGATTGGAAATTCGGCCGCACTCGTATCGATGAACTGGTAGATTAGCTCTCCGCCGCATCTCCTTGACCCAATCGGTGCGGAAATCGTTGTAAGGTTTGCCTACACCGTTGCGAGCTGCTCGTTTACCTTACGAAGCCGGCGATTCTCCTTGGGCGTGTCAGGACCAGTGCCATTGGCTGCTCGTTTGGCTTTGCGAGCCTCATGCATCCAGTTGGATAGGGCGGCTTCTGAGATGTCTAACTCCTGGGCTACCTGCTTGACGGATCGATTGAGCGGCTGGACATGCTTGACGACGTCATTGTTCAAATTTGCGCTCGGACTCTGGTCGAACCTTTATCTCTTCCCCCTTGGCCTCTCGGAAATCCACCAGTCTCCTTGGCGTTAAGGAGTAGTGGGGCCAGCGCACACGAGTGTTTACCAATGCATTTCGTGGGAGGTGCTTCGCTTGCACCAAAAAGTACTTGCCTGATATTAAAAACCGAGTCATGAAGCTAGAGGGTCTGAGAATGCCGGCTCGAGCCGACGCCCAGATGATGTCTGCAATTGCAAGCTGGGCGTTGCGGAATTCGGGATCTATTCGCCGACACTGGACTCATGACGGCTAGACTACGATCATCGCCTTCAGCAGGTGCTTCGACGAATTCCGCCCGAGCCAAACTGAGCCGAGCTATCGTATAGGTAAAGGACGCGGAAAAGGTTGACCAGATAAGCGGTTTTCCTGGTTTTGAGGTTCGCTTCACCTAGCAAAAAGGGAGGGGGAAGCATGCTTCGCACATTAATTGGTGTTGCTATTTTGGTAATTCTGGTCATCGTTATCATTTCGTTGATTCATTAATTCTTCGTTTCGACTCCGCGCGATTGCCAAGAGATGTCATTGATGCTACAGCTGATGTTTAGTCGACTCAAACAGAGGCGCCTGGAACCGTGTAGTTGGTTCGATGAATAGAGGTTGCAGTTCCCTGTTGAGATAGTACCTTTCATGATAGGAATGGGTTATGGCAACAAGGGGAACGGCTTCCTTAAGAGTTTACAAGTCGATGAAGTCCCTGTACTCTTGTGCGACCTCCAATGGTTGTGGGCGCAAAGTTCGTCGGTGAGCAGCTTACACCCGCGACGTGTAGTGAACTGCGCCAAGGTCAATGCCGCTTCGGGAGGGACGCAAAATCGCTACCTTTGGCACGGGCCACGGGTCGATCAGGCCAAACTGTCATGTAGTGAGTATCGTCTTGGTCGAATCTGAATGGCGCACTGACCGTAACGCCGTCGCTTGCCTGGGGTTGGCGCCCGAGTGTACTCAAGGGCTGAACCCACGAACTCTGCGTGCTCCAAGGGGGCCGTTGTCTCGCGTTTGGCTATAGGCCTTATCTCGGCCGACCCACCGTGGTGCCGGTCCGGTCGTCGGCTGATGAGTATGCTCGACTTTGTTGAGTTCCCGAGACAGCCAACCTGTCCATCTCCACGCTGATCCGCACCTGAGTGTTTGATTAGCTAGGACTCGAGGAGGAGTGTGGGGGAGCGTGTCTGTTGGCTTTGGGAGGTGGTGTTCTGGGGCTCGAGGTAGAGTAAGGCGACTGTGAGAGGACTTGTAGCAAGTCCGTCTACGGTTTCTCGACCGATGCTAGCGAGTTGGAGGACAGCTACCCCCAAGCCGGCGTGTTCACGGCGCTTCGATCTGGTGCATCGTTGATGCTTGTACCTGGCGATGCACGAAGGATCGGAAGTCTGGCACTACGATCACGCGCCAGTCGCGAACCCTCGTTGTAGGGATTGTGACTGGTATTGAGTTGTGTTCGGTTGGTCGTGACCAGAGCGGCAATTGACCAGCTCACCTGTAGTGATTGCAGTCAGTGTTTTTGCGCGAGAGCGCATGAGGGAGGGCTTCGCGTGGCCCTGCGTATCGCGTGGCGCCTTGGTTCATTGCCAGGAGGATCCGATCTTTCGGTCGTACTTCCCCAGCAAAGCCTTGTAGGTGCGCATGCGAACCCCTGCAGCGATGTCGTCGCTCTTGGTCTCACCCATCAATGGATGCAGCAGTAGACGTCGACGAGTTCAAGTCCCATGACAAGCGCATCGCGATCAAAGCTTTTGGCAAATAGGGTGTTCAGCTGCGTCCCATGGCCTTTGGCGCCGACGATGCTGTCGTAGGATCGACTTGATAGGCCGACGATACCGTTCTGACCCAGGTACGGTCGCGTATGTTGGCCCGGACGGCCGGTCATTCGCATCTCAAGGGTTCGTATGACAGCGATAGCTTTGCAAGCATGAGGTGAAAATCTTCATGAAACTGCGGTGCAGAACGCTCCGACTCTGCGAGCGCCAGGCCATAAGTTGACGATGCGTCGCAAGCGAACGATGCTTCATGGAGTGCTGAGATTTTCAGATGCGCCGATACCGTGCGCCGCTAGGAACTTGTTGAGCAGGTCGCGCTGGCTCACGGCGACACCTCGCGTGACAGGGTGGCCGAGCTGCTCGAGGCGCCGCCCCACCGCTCTGCGATCATCGACTTTCGCTATCGGGCCGATCCCGTTCCATTCATGGCGTTTACGTTGGGACCTTCACGACCTGGTCGGGATCTCTTGTCACCACCGGCTCTCCCCACACCTGGTGAAGCCGACATGAACCAGATCATGTTGGTTGCAAGGCTACCTTTATTGTCGATGTCGGCCGGGAGCGCGAAGAGATGTGCGTTATATTTTGGGAGACCACCTGGGGTTGGTGATCGACTTCGGGCACTCGGGTGTGGTGTAAGGCTTTCGTGTTTCGTCAGGCGCTACAGGCCAAGGTTGGCGACCAACGTGCTGCTTTGATCGCCAGGGCCTCGAGCCAAGGATTGGTGTTCTCATCGTGATCGTACGCGATAACCGCCACGATGAAGTCTTGTCGTGTGTATCGCTATCGTGGGGACGTATGTGATGTCGTTCGGCACGTTGGGTTGTGTCACTGGTTGAGCGATGGGTGAACCCGTTAAACTCCGGTTGTGACGCAAGATGCTGATGCTTTAACCGCCGTACCAGGGTCAAGGGCCGCGAAGACCGCGCTATTCGATGCGTTGGCAGAGATGGCCAAGGCGTTGTCTACGGGACGGCGTATCGAAATTATCGATCTCTTGGCCCAAGGTGAACGTTCGGTTGACGCGGTCGCTGCAGAGATCGGGCAGAGCCTAGCGAACACCTCTCATCATCTGCGTTCTCTCGCCCAGGCCGGACTCGTTCTCTCTAGAAGAGAGGGAACCTATGTCTATTATCGTCTGGCGAGTGTCGAGGTAGAGGAGTTGTGGTTGGCACTACGCAGGACCGCGGAAGCCCAACGTGCAGAGTTGCCCCGGCTGATCACGGCCTATGTGGGGCCACTCGACGATTCTCAGGTCGTGGAACATGCCGAGCTGCTCAATCGGTTACAACAGGGTTCTGTCACCATCCTTGATGTTCGACCTGAGGCGGAGTATCGGGCTGGCCATATTCCAGGTGCACGTTCACTCCCGTATCGGGAGCTCTCGGAGGATCTCCGCGGCCTCCCGAGTGATGGCGAGATCATCGCCTATTGCCGCGGTCCCTATTGCGTCTTCGCGCCTGATGTTGTTCGATTCTTGCGAAGCAGGGGTATTCCCGCGAGGCGTTTGCGGGATGGGTTTCCTGAGTGGCGCCGAGCTGGCCTCCCTGTCGCTTTCGGTGCTGACGTCGGCACGATTCCTTGAGAGACCGAGTGAGTCGCTAGGCAACAAACTGAGGGTTAGGCAATAGCGCGCGTATTGCTCGGCACTCAATATACTCAAATAAACACTTGAGTATATGAATAGGGGGTCGAAATGGATGTTTCCATCTATCCGGTCCGTAGCGCCGAGCTGTACAACACCAGTTATCTCTTGGCCTCTGATCGAGAGAAGGTGGCCGTCGTCATTGATCCTGCGCGTGACATTGGTCAGTATCTCGATATCGTGGCGGGCGCGGGACTGGAGCTGACTTGGTCGCTCGAGACACATGTTCACAACGATTTTGTATCAGGCTCCCGCGAGTTTGCCTCTACGGTTGGATCGAAGATCGGGGCGAGCTCTGATGCCGGGCTCCGTTACCACTACGAGCATCTCAGTGACGGAGATGAAGTTGGCTTGGGTTCATGGCGGCTCCGCGTCCTCGCGACGCCCGGGCACACACCTGAACACGTGGCCTACCTCCTGATCAACGCCGTCGGGGAACCAGAAGCTCTGTTTTCTGGCGGGGCACTCATGGTTGGAACGGCAGCCCGAACCGATCTCTTTGGTCCTGCACTCTCATGGCGATTCACTCATGACCTGGAACGGTCGCTTAAGGAGAAAATACACCAACTTCCGGATGAGGTGTGGTCTATCCCACCCACGGAGGTGGCTTGTTCTGTACTGTCGGTGCCAGCGATGCAACGGTGACGACCATTGGCGCGGGGCGCGCAACAAACCGGCTTGCGACGGCTCGTTCCTCTGGCCAGTTCGTGACTCGCGCGCTCACTGCGGGGACCTACCCGGCCTACTATGCGCGCATGTGCAATCTCAATCAAATTGTCGCTCCACTGCTTGTTCGGCCTCCCGAACTCGACATCGATTCACTTCAGAACTGGCTGGCCCAGGGGGCCCTGCTGGTCGACATTCGAACCGCAGAGGCTTTTCGATCAGCTCATATCCCTGGGAGCATCGCAACCGGTGCTGATGGCAATATTTCAGGTTGGGTCGGTCGGCTGGTCGGACCAGAAAGGCCACTCGTTCTCGTGGCTGATGAGGGTAGCCGAGGTGCCGGGCAGATTCAAGAGGCGGTGAGCCAGCTTGTTCGTATTGGTTGTGACCGGATTGTGGGCTACCTTGGCGTTGGACTCCATACCTGGCGCTCAGCCGGTCACAAGGTGGTGGGCTATGATACGTTAAACGCAGCGGAGCTTACGCAACGTCTCGATGCAGATGAACTCTTACCCGTAATTGATGTGCGCGAAGCGGCTGAATGGCATTTAGGGCATATTCCCGGAAGTGTCAGCCTTCCCCTTTGCGACATTTGGACTCATGAATCCGTGGTTCCCAGACAGAGTCCGGTAGCGGTTCATTGTGGCCACGATTATCGTGGCACCCTCGGTGCAAGTCTTCTCGAACAGGTCGGTTATTCCCAACTGAGTGTTGTGATCGACGGCTGGGAGGGATGGTCGGTCCTTGAGGAGGTGCCACGGTGAGCCCCATCGGTCAACCAACCGACGATGCTCCAGTAGGGGACGGGCGAGTACATCACAGGCTCGGACTTCGTGAGAACTGGTGGCAGTTCTCACTCTTTACGGTTATCACGCTGCTGATAGGGATGACGATTGGGGTCGAGCGAGTTGCCCTGCCTCCGCTGGCAAAGCATGCGTTCGGGGTCACCTCGGTGCTCTATACCGTTAGCTTCATCGCTGCCTTTGGGCTTGTCAAATCAGTGATGAATCTTGTAGCTGGTCGGCTTTCGGATCGTCGGGGACGCAAAGGTATTTTGCTCGTTGGGTGGGCCTTTGCGATTCCCTACGCGCTCATCATCATCTTAGCGACAACATGGTGGCAGGTGATCGTCGCAAATCTCTTCCTAGGGGTGAACCAGGCGCTCACCTGGACGATGTCGGTGACCGCCAAAATCGACCTCGTTGGCCCGGTGAATCGAGGACTCGCCGTGGGTATCGATGAATCGGCCGGATATGTGGGGGTAGGAGTTGGCGGCTTCTTGGCCGGCCTCCTCGTAACCGACTATGGGTTGCGTCCCACCCCGTATCTCCTTGTTTTGGGTGTGGTGGTCGTTGGAGTCCTGGTCACTCTTGGACCAGCGAAGGAGACGCTGCCCTTCGCTCATTCGGAGGCGAAGGGGTCGGCTCCCGAGGCACCAGCACAGCCAGCACCGAAGTTGACGCGTCTTGGTGCGTACATGAGCTGGCATGATCGTTCCATGCTGGCAGTCTGTCAGGCCGGGTTTATCAACAAGTTCGCCGATAGTTTGGTGGCCGCCTTTTTCCCACTGTTTTTGTTGCACCGAGGTGTCTCGTTGGCCCAGGTTGGGCTGCTCGTAGGGATCTACGCGTGGGTATGGGGATTTGGACAAGTAGCAAGCGGTGCCTTGGCTGACAGAATCGGTCGCAAGCTGCCGATCACGCTGGGTACCTTTCTCATCTCCGGCGGGCTCGCGATCGTTGTCGGTGCCAGCAGCCATGGTCTTTGGTATCTCGGTGTCATTGTGATGGGTGCCGGGATGGCTCTGGTGTATCCAAATCTGATCACAACCGTGGGAGATACGGCAGATCCCAAATGGCGTGGAGGCGCCCTTGGCGTCTATCGCCTATGGCGCGACGGAGGATATGCGGTTGGACCACTTGTTTTGGGTGTGGTAGCAGTATTCGCAGGCGTCAGTGCTGCGCTATGGACGGGGGCAGTACTGGTGGGACTCTCGGGACTGGTTCTGTTGGTGTTATTCAAAGAGACCGACCCCAAGCGCCGCAAGAGTGAACCTGCTTGGAGGGTACATCCTGAGTGGGTCGCACCAAAGACACAAGGACGCTAGACGTTGGGAGTGAGCAGCAGATAGCGTTATGGCACCATCGGCTTTTGCTTGCTGACCGTTCTCATTCGCTTGAGATGACATGGTCGTGACGGGTCATCGCGCCCCAGATTGGGCGAATGAAGCTTCCTCGGCAGCTGACGTGCTCATCGCTGGTATGCGTCGGCGTAAGAATACAGGCGGGACAGGACATGTCGACGTTGGTTTCGCCAAGTCATCGGTGTGCTGACCTTCCACTGGGCTCGCCGGGGTGAGGAGGCGGGGATCGTCCCGATACGTCAGGAACGCGAGTACGACAGAGGCCGTCGCCATGCCGCGTCGGTTGCCAGTCTGACGCGCCCCTGGTTGGTTAGAGCATCGCCGCCGACAGGCTGGCTCACCAGCGCCTGACAGGGGAGGGGGAATCTAGCCTACGGATAGCAGCGTCAGTCGCCGCGATCGCATCGAGCCCTCGCCGCTCGTGAGCACGTGAGTGCCTCCGTCGCGACCGAGAGGGTGTCCTTGTCGGTTACTTTACGATAGTCGTCGAGTTTCGTGGGGCTGTATGGTGTGCTCCAGGTCGATCTCGTCGCGGATTGGCAGACCACGATAACCATGGAGGGGGATGGACGGTTTGAGACGCCGGGCAGTCTCAACTGCTCTTGGACGGAGCTCGACAAGGACGAAGTCGAGGGCCCGCCAGAAGCCCAAAGCCGCGAGATTATCGTTGGTGGTGGTGCACCACACCCGCTGACAGCACTGCCCTCGTGCGAGGTCGATGGTCGCCTCCACAAGGGCGCGACCGACACCTTGACCAGGAGGATCGGCGTCACAGGAGACGATTTCGAGGTCGCGACCCTCCAGGGTGTAGGTGAGCACACCAACAACGTCAGGACCAGCGGTGGTAACGAGAGCCGGCAGGGAGGCGGTGTCGTAAAGCGTGCCGTGCACGGCCATGGTTGTCTCGCCCATGATCTGCGGAGCCAGGTGGGGACAGTATCGGCGAGATCAGCCGGGCGGATAGTCACAGGGTTGTCCACGCCTGGAGTTTAGCTCTGCTCGTCTCGCGTGTTGGTAACAAGAGACAGAGTGGTAGGCCGGCCGGACATCGGAGGGGGGATCGCCGTGATGCGTTGGGATGCACGGTTGGTTACGTAAGGTGACTGTCCTATCGGTTGACCACGACGCTGAGGTGGCTGTGAGAGGTGCGCTACGATGTCATGGTGGAGACAGTCGTACATGATGAGCAGATCGTTGAGCTGCTGAGTGCTGCTGACGCGGTGGCCTGGATGGGTGAGGCGATCGATGCCCACCACCGAGGGGATCTTATGGCTCCTCCGAGAGTGCATGCCGACCTTGGGGATGGGCGGTTGGTCTTTACCACCGGGCGCCTATGTGGGTCGTGGTTCGGGTATCGCTCCTACGACAGTTTCCCGGCCGAACCAGGGTCTCAGCTGGTGGCCGTTCACGATGAGGCTTCGGGGGCATTGCGAGCGATTGCGCTTGGTAACGAGCTCGGTCCCCGTCGTGTCGGCGCCATCGGTGGGGTCGCAGCAAGTGGCCTCGCCGCGAAGGACGCCCACGTCGTCGCGCTGATCGGCACTGGAACTCAGGCCTATACTCAGATGTGGGCACTCGCTGGGGTGCGAGATATCCGAGAGGTTCGGGTCTTTAGCAGAGACCCGCAACGTCGGGCGGCCTTTGTTGAGCGGATCAGACCACTCGTCGCGGGTACCGTATGCGCTGCTACCGACGCAAGGTCCGCCTGTGAGGGTGCAGAGATTGTGGTTCTCGCCACGAGCAGTCCGACCCCGGTAATCGAGGCGGACTGGATCGCCCCAGGGGCATACGTCACTACCCTTGGGCCCAAGCAGCAGGGTCGGGCCGAGTTTGGCTTGGACCTGGCTGAGGCTGCGTCCCTCTTGGTGACTGACTCGCTTGATCAGATGGGTGCCTACGACCCGCCGAACATGCTGGTTGGCACCCCCCACGAGCGTCGCGTGGTCTCGCTCGGTGCGGTACGCGCCGGAGAGGTTGAGCCCGCGGACGCCAACGGTATCTCGGTGTTCTTCTCGGTCGGCCTTGCCGGGACGGAGGTGTTCCTGCTTGACCGGCTCGCGGCCAGTATCGGGCCTGTGGCGCCAAAACGGGCTTGATGAATGCGCAAGCAGTACCATTTCAGGCCAGCCGCAGTCGGTAGCGGATTTGACACCTGGGACGTTGCCCGGTTGATCGAGCTAAGCCACGACCTCCCGGTCGAGACGGTCCCGTTGGACGCGATCAAGGAACTCGACACCGGATACTGGTTCGACGCTAGTGGTGAGAGGCCGACGGTGCGAGCGGTAGTCGATCACGCCCGACTGATCTACGAGGCGGATCTCGGCTATCCCATCATCTTGGGACACGATGGCGCGGTCATGGATGGTATGCACCGGGTAGCACGGGCACTCATGGAGGGGAGGGAGCGAATCGACGCGGTTCGCTTCTCTACGTCGCTCGAACCCGACTATCGAAATTGCCTACCGCACGAACTGCCTTACGGAGCACGTCCGTTTGGCTTTGTACACCAGCGCCGCGAACAAGCGACGATACGGTGGCGATCGCTCGATTGACGGTCGGCGACTCCAAGAACGCAACCTGTGGTGCCTGGTTCTCTTAGCTAACCGCAAGGCATCTACTAGAATGCAGGTAAGGCGATCTCGATGAATAGGTATCCGATGATGCCGATGTTGAGGCGCCAGAAGGAGTCAATATCATGCCCGAACAGGTCCGAGTGCTAGGGACTACATGGTGTCCTGACTGTCACCGCGCTCGACAGTTTCTCTCTGATCAACGAGTTCCGTACGTTTTTGTCGACGTTGAAGTCGACCCCGGGGCAAGAGCAGAGGTTGAGGAGCGATCGAACGGGAAACTGATTATCCCCCTCATTGTGTTCCCTGATGAAAGTTATCTGGTGGAGCCGGACAATGCCGCTCTTGCAGAAAAGCTCGGGCTATCAATTCGAGCGAGCCGCTCCTTCTATGACCTGATTGTGATAGGAGCTGGACCAGCTGGACTCACCTCGGCGATCTATGCGGCGCGTGAGGGGATCTCCACGTTGGTGCTTGATCGAGGAGCCCTTGGTGGACAGGCTGGAGCAACAGAACGTGTCGATAACTATCCCGGATTTCCCGATGGGATCACTGGCGCAGAACTCGTTGGTCGTTACGTAGCCCACGCCGAGCGCTATGGGGTCGAGATGCTCTCGGGGGTTGCGGTGACTACGATATCCCGGATCGATGCCGAGGATGTCATCAGCGTGACGACCGACCAAGGCGTTGAGTATCGTTGTTCGGCTCTGATTCTTGCGCCAGGCTCCACCTACCGTAAACTCGGGGTGCCGGGTGAGGATGATCTCATCGGTGCTGGTATTCACTTTTGTGCAACCTGTGATGGACCCTTCTATAAAGGTGCGAAGAATCTCATCGTCATCGGGGGCGGCAATTCTGCCCTCGAGGAAGGACTGTTTCTTACACAATTTGCCGATAAGATTACGATTCTCCAGGCGCTCGAAACGCTCACGGCCTCACAGCTGCTGCAAGAGCGCATTCGAGGAGACGAACGTTTTGAGGTGCATACCGGTGTTCAGGTGAAGGAGTTCGTGAAGGCCGAAAGTGGGCGTTTCGGTGCAGTCGTGGTTGAGGTCGAAGGACAGACAATGACCTTTGAGGGTGAAGGGGTCTTCATTTTCATTGGGCTTTCACCAAATTCAGATTTTCTTCAAGGCACCATCGATCTGGACGAGCGGGGCTTCATCGTAACGGATGGTGCGATGGCGACATCGATGCCTGGCGTGTTCGCCGCTGGGGATGTTCGCACCAGAAGTACAAAGCAGATAGCGTCAGCCGTCGGCGAAGGCGCAGCCGCTCTCATCATGGTCCGGTCATATCTCGAGCGACACAAAGCGATTGCGTCGAAGGGTTGAGCTTTAGCTGGAACGTGATCTGTGCGCCCACGGCATTGGGTGCCGAGATGCGACCACATATCGATACCAGGTCTATGCACCAAGCATTGATGGGTTAGGAGGCACGGGGAACCCGCAGCTCATTTGGCATAGTCAATCAGGCTGAGTGGGCAAGTGCTGGCCAGTCTCTCGAGATTGCCTCTGAACTGAGGTGTTGTGGTGGTGGTGATGTGACTCGAACTCACGGACCTTCTGACCACTATTTACGTGTCGATGCTGAGCGGTGATAAGGCTACCGATAGGCATGAGAGGGCAAGCGGAAAACGAGGCAGTAGCCAGCTCGATCGGCTCTCACCCCGAGCAACGACTCTTCGGCAAAGCGACTCTCTACAGCAACTCCACGCTACGACAGCCGACCCGTCCCATGCAGACCCCGCTCCCGACCCGCAGCCCTCACCGCCACAACAAGTACTTGACATAGAGAGGACTCAGTATGGACCCCTTGTGGCCAAGCATCGTGCCTGCCCGTCAACGCAGAAGTAATGGTCCGCGCAAAGTCTTCGGGCGGGTGCACGGCCTACAACTCAGGGGGATGACTCTCTGCTTCGATCTCCGCCAGTCACCGCCAAGCATCTCCATCAGATGCGCGTCGACCCACTCCTCGCCCCAATGCAACGCCTGATGCTTGGTGCCCTCGTGCACGAAGCCAACCTTTCTCCTCTACGCGCCGCGCACGAGGATTGAAGTCGTAGACCTCGCGTTCGAACAGGTGAAAGCCGAAGGTGTCGAAGGCATGGGCGAGAACCAGCCGAATGGTGAACCTGCAGCCGTAGTCGTTCTCGGCGGCAAGGAGAATCCGGAGGCCACATGAGCCATTCGCCGTATCGAGGTCGTTCAGTACCACCTCGCCGATCCAGCGCTGAGTGGCTCGTTCGATGATCGAGAGATCGAGTTGGTCGTCATGATCCCCACGAGAGCGGTACGAGATCTTCAGCTCCTCCAACGTCATGGTCCTGCGAGTGCCCGTCAGGCGAAGTGTTTCTGCTTCGACCGACGCCAATCCCCTGGCGTCCTCCTCGGCAACCGGGCGAAGGACCACCAGGCTCCCAGTGAGTGTCGGCCTGACCGTAAACGAGAGCGCATCTGTTATCCGTCGAGGTTACCAGAGTTCGACACAGTCAAGCAACGAGGAGGTGCCCCATGGCGAGCTTATGAGATGGGGGAGTCCCTGCGGGTGATCTACTGGTATCTCAAATCTCATTACTTCTGACCACCAGGCACGGTAGGCAGGTGATCTCGTTTAAACCTGACGCGGCGTCAGAAGGTACCCCGGGTGTTACATCTCGGAGTAGGTGTCTGCTGACTGAGGCCGGGTAGCAGGGTCGAGATTTCGCCGGTTCAATCTGGCACCAAGCTAGACACTGTTTCGCCAGAGGTCACGGGCTCGACCCCCAGCTACAGCCAAAGCCTCAGCCCAGCGCGATTGAATTCTTCTCCCGGCGCTTAGGGCCCCGTGAGTCACTCCAATTGGTCATGTCTGGTACTCCTTGTTGTCAAAGGAGACATGGATACCCGTGTGCAGTCGAAAGGTAGGAGAGCGAATGGTCACTGGCGACGATATCGTGACCACCGTTGTGACCTCGAAGCGGGGTCGGCCCAAATGGGGATCGAAGTACCTTCTGAGATCAGGGTGCAGCGGAACCAGGAGTGGCCGGGGTCAGTCGAGGTCCAACCATGGAGTTGATTTCGCCTGCCTGGCACCCCAAAGAGCAAGGTGAGGTTCTGGGTTGGGCTCGGACCGGCGGTCGTGTCCCTTGCATGATGCACTGATCGAAGTGCTATCAAAGGAGCAAACCATCGCAGCGATGGCCTTCGCAAGCGACGATGGCCCAACATGGCCTGCCGGTTGGGACCGCCACAGCCGCCCCGCACGGGTTACTTCGAGATGTTCGCGATCGAACAAGGATGACCAAACTGGGTTCGTCTGAGGACCTCTGGCTATCCACATGAGTGTCAAGAGAGCCATTGAGTTCGTGCGTCCGATCGGCGTTACAACAACTTTTGTGGAGCCTATTGTGGACGCTGACCAGACATTATCAATTTCGGTCGTGGCTAATTCAGTGATGGGTTAGCCTGACATCGTGGACAGTGACAATCAGGCAATTGAGAACGCTCGGCGTGGCTACGACACTCCGGGGCACCGGACCGCTTACTTCGTAGGCCAAATGCTGACACTACCCTACGTAGCTGCTTGCGTTGGACTTGATCCGCTCCTTGGGTCAGAGCGACGCATTCGTGGGTGTTTCTTCGAAGGTTTTGGGGTGATGCATCTCTTCTTTTCGGAGCGCAATGATCCTGAGCGTATCTCAGCGCTCACGCTGAACTCGTACGGGACCTGGACCCCCGACCGTCTTTCGATCGTCATTCACGGGTTGCTCACCGGGCGACTTGGGTTAGTGCAAGTCCAAGACCAGTGCCCCTTTGCCGAGTACCTCAGTGCCCATCCAGAAGAGCCGGTCGATCGGCTCATCGATCGCTTCTACGCGATCGACACCTCGGCCCCGAGTGACCTACTAGCGAAGAATGCTCCCTTCGCTTGGCCGTCAACGTACGGAGTGCACGAATCCCTCAAGATCTCTTGGAGTGTTCTGCTCGTGAGTGGCGGTTATGTCGGATTGGAGCGCTGGGAGAGTCTGTCCCAAGAGCGTGAGGAGGAGCGCAACGGCGAATCACAAGCCTCGCCAAGCCCCGATGATCCCGATAATCAGCAAGAGGCATCTCCTCAATTGCTCGGGTTTGTAGCTCTCTCCGGTCAGACCGCACGCTACTACCGACGAGAGGGCCCACTGACTGTCGCCTATCAATACGATGTCGATAATGCAGATGCAATACGGTTTGGCACCGAGGACATTTGTGATTTTCTGGGATCGCCCCGTTTAGAGGCCACCCAAATGCGCAAAGCCATCGGAGATCTCCCAATCAATGAGGCCGCAGAAGTCACGTTCGCGAACGGGGTCAAGCTGCTCTTTCGTCCCGAAGGACCAGCGAGGCTTGAGCCAGGGCCCCCAGGATCCCCATATGATGCTTTCTGTTCCGGCGATGGCTTTGCTTCCATTGTGATCAGAATCTGAAATGTGACGTGTCCCCCAACAACCACTCCGCTCAAGCCAGCACGCTTGAACGTTGACGGCTCCATCGATGCAACAAAGCCGGGTTCGGTAGTGAGGTTTGGGATTGAGGCCCCACCAGAGGTAACGATCCTACGCGACGACGCGCAAGCCATCCACTGAGTTAGAGGATTTTGGCTTAAGCTCGGACGCCTAGACGATGTCCGCCGGCCAGACTTACGGCTTCTCACTCGCGCCGTCACTCCCAGGACGCAAGCTCCCAAAGCAGATGATGACGAACATGATCAGCCAAGGATTCAAGCGATTGGTCAACCGGGTTCACAGGACCGAGTTCACGGGACGGAGTCCATTGATCCAGGCTGGAAGACAATCTCGTCCTTCCCATGCCCAACACAGATCCTCTCGCCCCCTGACGCTCAATGGGCAAAGAGACTGGCCCACCAGGTGAAGCCGATACGCTTTTGCAAAGATCCCGCGAGCTGGAGTGGTTGCTCCTCCATTACAACACTCGCCTCACGTAGATCAGCGATCCCAATGAGTAAACAGGATCGCTCGGCGAAGGTGTGATCGTCGATCAAAAACCCTTGCCAGGATCCAATCATTTGCCCACCCGAATACCACATCCTGTCTTGAACGACCACTCCCATACGCACTTCGCCAAACCCCCAAATAGATGGTAATCTTTTGGAAATATCCCATAATCCCGTATCAGCGTCGCCACGATGTGTTAGGTTGTGAAGTGTGCCAGATGATAACTCTGGTAGCGATGATTACCAAAAGGGGGTAATGATTAAAGTAAGAAATACATTTCGGGGGCGGTCGTAGTCCTTGAGTCTTGGACTGGCTAGTGTTGGGACCGGGATGGGGCTTACCGCAAACATGAGCGTGGGAGCATCGAACGGAAAGCCTTCCGCCACCATAGCTCCGACACCAGATGGGTGTGCGCCCGAAACGAAGACATCAGTATCAAGTGTGAGTTCTCAATTTGTTATTGCGCCGCGGGAGATCATCTGCGGAGAGCCGGGAACCACCCATAACATCTCGATGGCAAGAGGATATACGTGTTCTGGATTCGTATCGGGGAGCCAAAGTGTAGACGTCAGCGCGACACTCGTGTCTGCCCAGATTGGCATTTCAGGTTCTATCAGCTTCTCCAAAACCGCTACGGTTCAGCTTGGCGGACCCTGGACGGTGCCGTCGGATCAGTCGTTAGGATGGCTTACCCTTTGCTCGGAAAGATATACGATGCATTGGACTACTTCAGAAAATTGGTCTGGCCTGCAGGGTCAGTACCGTTGGGTCGGGCTCAGCGTCTCTCCCTGCACAGTCGCCTGTAGTTGGGTACTCCTAATGAAGGGAGAGAACTAGGATGGCTCGTCGTGGCAATCTGGTAGGTGTGGGATCTATGGCCGTACTAGCCCTCCTCGCATGTTCCTGTGGAACAGAGAAGGTGGCCCAGAAGACCGTGAATTTACCCGAGCTTGCACGAGCGCAAAGTAGCGCTGTTCGAGCATTACGTCACGCTGGATACGGGGATGCGTCGGAGACCTGGAGTCGCTTAGGACTGATCACAAAGCCCGTCGTCCTACGGTGGGAGTGCGAGGGTCCAGGTGGGATCAGATTCGAAACCGCTGGTAAGACGCTGGCCTATTCGCCTGAGTGCGGGAACCGTGCAGGGACCGTCTTCTCTGCCAGTATTCCAACAGATCTGATTGGGGGTCAGAAGCTAGTCTGGATGGCTAATAAGAAAACTGAGTGGAGGGTGCTGATCTACGAAAAGTGAGGGCCGTCGGCCTTGTAGGCAATGACATTTCGAGTCCTTGCTATTTGCCGCACTTTGGGCAACACAGAGTTAATGTTAAGCTATCGGTCTAACGCACGGCTGGACAATATGTCTTGCAAAGGCTTGGCCCTAATAGTGAGCATAGAGGGCCTGAGATTCACGGCAGCCTGATCTTGACCTTCGATCAGCGGAGCAAACTGACCTACCTGGAATCTACTCTATTGGGTGGTTGGCGAGGTCGTGTGTTTGAGTGGTTCATCTTCGTTCCCGGGGTCTGACAAGTACGCTAGGTCTTCGAGCCTGATCACTGCGTCCGGCAAGTTCACTAGTTCGAAATGCTAAGTTGAGAGCGTTTCACCACTAGCAGTTCCGTTGTCGTGGACAACCTTGGTTCCGCATAAGCTGGGGGTGCTTCCCTCAAGCGTGGTTGTCTCGCGTTAGCTCCTGAACTCACTCACGATGCGGAATACGGTTCTCACCTTGAACGAGGTCCGCATTGCACATTTCGCTCATTTCGGACACCGAATCCGGAGTTTTCGGACAGTCTCGGACGGGGAGCATTCGGGTAGCCATCGGGTGCCACGCCTAACCCCTACCTCACCTCCTTTCTGGTGATGGTTCTTGGTCGGTGACCCATCGTTCTCATCCTAGGTGTGAGGCCTCTCGTCATCCGTTTGCTTCGGGTGAGTGGACTACCTTACGCATCGATTCTCCGTTGAGTTCGATGCGGTGAAGATTCGTTGTAAGGCGGTCAAGAAGAGCGTCAGCGATCGTTGGTAGGCAAGTCCTTAGCAGTGGTCGATGCTCTTGGCGAGACATCAGCTCTACACGAGCTCCATGCCCTACGCCACAAGGGGAGCTGACCTGTTTGGTTCCAGGTCGGCCGTTCACGAGAATTGGAGGTGCTGTGAGATCGAAGCTGACAACAGACCTTACGTGACGGAAGATACCCGCTCCGCTACATTCAACCCGCCGCGGGATGCTCCTTGTGATCGCGCGGGCGGAGCCTTTCGGAATGAGCAGCTCGATAGCCGCCTCCTCGAGGACCTGCTTGGGCGCAACAGGTCTGCCCGGGTCCGGCACCAATCTGCTCGAAACTTCAGACCTCGCCACACTCGGCAGCTCCCGTCTCAGCCGCCTCCACGAGCACTAACGCACCTCATGTCGTCTCGTCCACGATTGTAAGGTGGACTGTCCCTAAGCGTTATGTACCTTGGCGCCCGCGCCCTGGAACACGGAGTCGTGGCAGATCCATGATTCGTCACAGATCTGTATCCGCGATGCTACCAAAGCCCTCCCAGTGGTAGTATCTGAGTATGAAGTTGAGTGTTAGCCTTCCTGACGATGATGTAGAGTTCCTTGATGCCTACGCCATCGAGCAAGGCATCGCGTCTCGCTCTGCGGTCCTACATCGGGCAGTGCGCCTCCTGCGGGGCGTACAACTTGAGGCGGCCTACGAAGATGCCTTCGCTGAGTGGGAGAACGAAGGAGAAGCTGCAGCTTGGGAAGTGACAGCCGGGGACGGGCTTGGAACCAATGCTGCGCGGTGAGATCCGCTTGGTCGATCTCGACCCGATTAGAGGTGCCGAGGCCAACAAGCGTCGGCCCGCAGTCATCGTCAGCAACGACGGAGCCAACAGGATCGCGGCTCGCCTGGGCCACGGGGTCGTGACAGTCGTTCCCGTCACGACGAACACTGCGCGCATCTACCCCTTCCAGGTTCTGCTCCTGGCTGCTGATACGGGACTTGGACTCGACGCAAAAGCCCAAGGTGAGCAGATCCGGGCAGTGGCTGTCGAGCGTCTGGGCAACAGGATCGGAACCGTGCCACCGGCGGCCCAGTCTTCCAGCGCACTTCAGGGTCCAACGTAAATGCGGTTGGGACCATCGTCGCTTATGACATCAATAATGGTGAATGCTCAGCTGAGCAAATCGGAGCCGAGGAAGCAGCGTCGAATACTTCGCTTCTTACACCCTGAACTCTGGATCTGAAGATTAAATGAGCGCTGAGTACGCGAAGGTACTGGATGTCATGAAATCCAAGGTAATCGAACTGGCTGATCGCCTGGCCCCTGGATCCTTGCTTAGCATCGGTGCAGGCAAAGAAGCCATTACGGTACGCCTTAAACCAAATGCCGCAGAGCTGGCTGAGAAGCTGAAGGAATCTTTCGGCGCCACGATAGATATCACCGTCGGATTTAAGAAATTTCCGTTGGATGTGCATTTCGCTTCTCGACTCACGCTCCATCCACCTCAAGTCGTCGACGCCCTGTCAATCCTTCGCGCAAGCATTGCGATGACTTCCACGAGATTACCAAGTGGCACCTCTACGACAGGTCGTACTCTTATTGAGAATATGGGCAATACATGTCTGCTTTTCGATGCCTCGGCACCCGTGGGTTGGCTATGTGAACCCGGCGGGTCAGTCGCTCTTGGGGGTCATGCTGGGAAGATAGCTGCATCACTGCAGCGTATGAAGTTAGAACCGGGTGCCGTGGGAGAGCTAAGCTTCATCGTGGGAACTGGCGACCTTGGGCCAAGTACGTCCTTCGTGCTCTCACCTGGGAATTACGAAGTGGTGGTCCCAGCCCGTGTCATCTTGAGCTCTGAACACACTGGGGGCGTCCCAAAAGTCGTAGATCTTCAAGCTCGTGGTTGGTACTTGTCCGTTTTTGACCCGTTGCGTTAACTGAGCCACCCTGGGTTTTATGGAGAGTGCTCCAAGAGTTCTTGAAAGGCGAGCTATTTGTGTGTCTCGGTCGTGTGGAAGCCAAGACCCTGACCCAACTTTCGCTCCCCATCTCACAACTCTCAGGCTAGTCCTAAAACAAGCGAAGAGAGACTGACGTTTGTTCTTCCGGACCGCAGTGGTGCTCGAGGGAACCCACAGAAGGCAGGATCGGGTTCTCGAGACGTTGAGACGGGCCACCAGGTGACCATTCTTACACTCCTGAAGCCACTTTCTTGTAACTTGTGAAAGCCGATTCTTCTAACTTTTGGGGTAACTGTTCAGGTCACCACCGAGAGTCGGCCGGGTGAATCTGCGAGGAAAGTGTTTCTCGGTCGCTAGCCCGAAGCGGTTCAAGGGTTCGTAGCGCGTCTCTGACAGCAGCTTCGCTGTGTCTCTGTCTGAGGAACGTCAAGGTGGACTTGCTCACCAAATGGGACACTGAACCCCGCTTACCTATGCGGCCTGTATCGTGGAGGCTTGTTCGAACTGCACCGGCGATACATAGTCGATGCACGAGTGAAGCCTCTTGCGGTTGTACCACTGGATCCAATCAAAGATTGCGGTCCTTGCCTCCTTGACTACTCTCACCCCCTGGACCACCCGTTCGTCTAAGTCCGGCCCACTCGTTACTCGAAGTCTGGACCAAGGATAAATTTGGTAACCTCCCAGCTTGACACGCTTGGCCTCACGGATGACGACCTTAGCACCCGGATTACCGCTCAATTACCCTCAACGGTCTGATTGCGGTTGTCTCATCAGTGCCAAACTGGACGGGTCTCCCGCTCACATTCCCTGAGCTCTTAGCGAGCCTGGCAGCCTCCTTGAGTGCTAAGTTGGCTCGTCTCCAGTGCCCGAGTTGCTCGATGCTACCGACGTTTGACTCCTTGTCAATGACTGAGTGACCCTCGACGTGCCAACGCTCCCGATATGCCGCAACGGTGGATGCCTTTGCCAACCAAGCCTCACGGCGTACTGGGTCGGCTGGTGCCTGGCCAAGCTGTTGGATCCACCCAGCGTTCTTTGTGATGGCCCTCTCAACAAGCATATGGGCACGTTGCTCGATAGCCGCTTCTCGCTCGAGTAATGCCTGTTCTAAGTCCGGATTGCTCACTTTCATGGCCTTTGGGATAAGACCCGCAATGAGATTTGTCGCCCCCATCCGTCTGCTTCCATGCTTGTGTGTCCAACTCGTTACTCGGTTAGCCAACGCGGCCGCTACGTCGTCGGCATCATCGAGTTGACGAGCGCCAACGAGTGCTGGGAAGTCGCGCTCGATGTCGAGCCCGCGGGCTTCTGCACCTCTCAGAGCCAAAAGCAACGGTCCATAAGCCGGACTCTGACGAATGGCTACCAGGTGTTAATCGGTTAGTCCTGAGCGTTCCAACAAGTCATCCCAACGTTGTTCTTGCGCGATGCGCGCGATGGTGTCGTACTCTTCGTGGAGCCGGATAATCCCCTCTGCCTCCTCTTGTTCTGCTCGGATAGTTTCATGAGCACCCATCTCTGCACCCTGGTTGGCCAGACATCCACCGAGTACCTGACGCGCTGTTTGGACCTCGGTTGTCCCTTCGTGTGCGGTCGCGGGATCTGGGTCATACTGGGTATCGACATAGAGCAGGTTTGCTTCTCTCCCTCTCGTGGCTGCCACGTAGAGAACCTCGCGTGTGGTCTCGGTTGTGATCATCGCATGAGCAGTATCGACCGTGCGACCCTGGGCGCGATAGGCGGTTGTGGCATAGGCCAACTCGACGTGTTGGGCCACGTAATCGGCTGGCAGTGTGACCTCGCCACCTCCACGCACGCGCTTGACCGTCATTGAACCGTCATCGCCTATTTCAATTACCCGCCAGCGATCACCGTTTTTCACCCACCCCTTGCTGGTTGTGAGCACTCGATTGTTCTCTCGGGTTACGACCTCGTCGCCAACTCCTGCCACCGTTCCATCGACGAGTTCTAATCCCGCCCCCCTCACCGCCCCCGTGGCCACTCTGTCAGCCCTTGCCCGGTTGTTTAGCTCTGTGACGGTATCGGTGTCTCCTGCGATCATGAGTGAGTCCTTGCCGCTATCAATGTCAACTTTCCAAGCGCGATACAGTGCCTCGATGATTTCGTCGCGCTCGCCCGCAACGATCCGGCCATGAGACGCATAGGCATCGATTGCCTCCTCGTTGCCTATGCGTAACGCTACGCTGGCTACCCGTTCCCAGCCATTGACAAATCGGCGCACATCGACAAGCATCGGGACCAGATCCCCACGATCTCGCACGAGAGATCCAAACATACCCCCGGCTGCGATACTTGAAAGCTGAGCCGGATCTCCCACCAGCAGCACCTTGGCATCGGCCTCTTTTGCGGCATTGACGAGTTCATCCAGCGCAAAGGTTCCAATGAGGGACGCCTCGTCGATGATCACCAACTGGCCCGGGTGAAAGCGCCATCGGGTGAGTAGCCCCTCCAATCGTTCGATCTCTCGTTGACGAGCGCCTCTTGGTTCCGAAGGATATGAAATGGCAGGAGCAGCCCCCACCAGTCGATCCCGCAGTGCTCGCCGACTGGGACCCTGTCGCCACTCATGGAGCCACTTGGCGGTATTCTCGGTCTCGATACCAAGCTCGTCGGCTAACACTTGGGCCGCCGTTGCCGATGGGGCTAACCCAACAACACTGCCTTTCCCGTGTTCAGCCTCCCAGGCACTAGCCAAGCCAGCCATCGTCGTCGTCTTGCCGGTACCAGCGGGTCCAACGAGTAGGTCAAGGCGACGGCCAGAGGTCACAATCGCCTCGATAGCTAAGGCCTGATCGGAGCTCATGTGGGTGCAACAGGCGTAGTCATGCCACTCCTTCCGCCTTACAGCCTACTAGAACGAATATGGCGATGACGTTAGCTGCAGCTCTCGTTCCAAACCGCTTCACGCGCAGACCCTGATCGCCCACCCCATAATGATAATGAGATCTAGTGTGACGGCACCACCAATACAAGCTGTCTCGACGCTAGCACTCCTATCAGCTAACTGCTAAAGTCGCTGGTCAGAGATAAACTTTCGTAAAACATTCAAAATGCCGTGCAATCGTCGCCATGATGTGTTAGGTTTTGAATTGCACCAGACGATAAATCTGGTAGCGATGATTACCATAAAGGGGTAATGATGAGGGTAAGGAACCTGGTTCGAGGGGGGGGCGGTCGTAGCTCTGAGTCTTGGACTGGCTAGTGTTGGGACTGGCATGGGGTTGACTTCTGCTTCAGGAGGTGCGGCCACAAATCGATCAGGACCAGCACAATCTGGCTCTAGCATCAGTCCGGATGGCTGCGGTTCAGAGTCAACTTATGGTGTAGTCAGCGGCTCCGCGAGTCGGGTAGGGATCTCGTCGGGCACGTATACTCAATGGGTTCAACCTGGTGGCACGGTTGTCCTTTCAGGGACTGAGAGTGCAACTAGCGACTGGAGCGTGTCGGCGAGTATCGGTGTAACGCTTTCCATGGCCATTGCAAGCGCATCGGCGACAGTTGGTGGAACATATGGGGGGTCGGGTACGAAATCAATGACTTCCAGTGCGAGCTATGTAGTACCGAATGATGGCTACGGCGACGGTCGGGTAATGGACTATATGGAAGGTGCAAGGTATGAGGAGTATCATCAGGTGCTGACTTTATCCTGTACCGTTAGCACGAGCTATGCATGGGTGAACGTACCAGAGGAATACCCCGAAGCACTGTGGGGATTGCAAAGGCAGTCTGGTCCTAACTCAGGAGTGACGACACCGTGGTAGGGATACCCTTTCGTACTGCACGGACAGTACCGAGCATTTTAGCTCTTGCCTGCGCTGCGGCGGCCCTATCCGCCTGCGGATCGACGAGTGCAAAGTCAAGTTCGGACTCACCTACTCCTGTCTCATCACCAACCGCTCTTTATCAGACCTACGAGAGCGCTGCACAAAGTCAGACCCCAACTGCCGATCGTGAACTGGGTCAGGCATTTGTCGTTGCAACCGGAGAATGCATGAGAAGCAAGGGGTTTGTCTACTATGACGCGCAGGGACCTTCGGGTGGGCCTCCCTTTGTCAGTGCGTACGAACATCCCTACTCGTCGCTTGCAAAAAGGGAGATCAGCGGATACGGACTCTATAACTACTATGTAGCTCAGGAGGGCCAAGGGTCATCGAGTCAAGATCCGGAGTCAAGCTACATATCCTCCCTGAGTCCCGCGCAGTCTGCGAAATACGTCGATGCCCTGGAGGGATCCCCAGGGCATCAGGGCACAACTTTCAACATCGTCGGATTTGGTCGAGAGGACATTGAAACAGGCGGCTGCCAGGGACGTGCCACCCGGGAGATCTACGGAACCACGATCGCAAGCTGGTACGTCAACTCCTTGACCATACTACCCACCGATCAACTCCACGCAATTGAGAAGACACCGAGTTTTCAAGCATCCGAAGCGAAGTGGTCTGAATGCATGACCAAAGATGGCTATTCCTTTTCTAGCCCTAGCATGGCGATCTCGTCCTTGGAGCAGCAGTACCAAACAGATGGTCCCACTGCCGAACTCCATCAAAAAGAAATCACGACAGCAGTAGCGGACTACCGCTGCGCGACCGCTACAGGTTTTAAATCCGTCTACGACACCGCACTGCGTACGTCAGTCACATCCTTGAGTCCCCATGATAAGGTTGCACTGGCAGCCGCATCACGTGATCTCGATGCAGCACTTCTCCGAGCACAGCGGTTTGGTCAGTGACGCTCGCGAGCACTCTGCACGACCCTCAAGAGGTCTTGGCTCTTTCAGACGTGACCAAATCTTATGGACCCGATCCAGGCAAAGAGCTTCTCCACCTAACGGATATCAGCTTTCACCGGGGCGATTACGTTTCTATCATGGGTCGTTCGGGCTCAGGCAAAACGACCCTTTTGAACCTTATAGGACTTCTTGATTTACCAACCGGGGGGACGATTACCCTCAACGGTGCTGATGTCAGCGCAATGACAGATCCCGAGCGTTCACGGCTGCGCCGGGATACTCTAGGTTTCGTGTTCCAGGCTTACAACCTGATCGAAGATCGAAATGCCCTTGATAACGTCGCTCTCGCGCTGATGTACAAGGGTGTCTCACGAAACACGAGAGTTGCCATTGGGCAAGAGGCGCTAGCGAAGGTGGGGCTCGCAACCCATTCGCACTCCCAGGTAAATCGCCTCTCTGGCGGCGAGCGTCAGCGAGTGGCAATCGCCCGTGCCCTTGCGAGCTCCCCAAGCGTTCTTTTGTGTGACGAACCGACGGGTAATCTAGACCTCGCCTCGGCAAGGACCTTTCTCAACCTGCTAGATCGGCTGAACGTACAGTCCATGACCATAGTTGTCGTCACCCACGACCTAGAGGTTGCGAGTCGCGCGTCTTTTGGGTATGAAATCATCGAAGGTTCACTGACGAGGCGGTTCTGATGGGCACGCGTTCACTCAAACAGTTAACGCACTCATTTCGAAAGAATGGGCACCTAGGACAAAGGCTGCGTGGGCTAAAGGACCTCGCTCGCGAAGCCGTGATGGGTCTCACCCGTAAGCCAAGCCGGACAACTCTCACCGTTCTCGTCACGCTCCTCAGTGTGGCTTCACTCGGAGCGTCGCTCGGACTGACGACAACGGAGCGAGCAGCCGTCAATACAAGCTACATCAAGGCTGTGCCGACTTTCATCGAGATCGCTGATACCGAACCGACACTCGCTTCCTCGGCGTTTCCTCCCGGATCAACGACGAAAGTGGATTCTCTCCCAGGGGTCAAGGCTTCTGGGATCCTTTGGGACCTTCAAGTGCACATTAGGACAAATGTCGCTCCACTTCCTTCGCGAGTCTCTCCAGTTGAGCAGTCAGCGCTTTCAGCACTAGCAGCGAGCCCTGGCCTCTTTAGTGCCGCAGGAAGTGTCTTTGTGGCGGGATCAAGCTTCAACGCCTTTGACCTGCATCACAACGAGCGCGTCGCGATTGTCGGGGCAACCGCGGCAAAGAATCTGGGGATCAACCAGGAGAGCATCCTTGCAGGACAGTCTGTCCTTCTCAACGGACTCCCATTTACCGTCATGGGGGTTCTGCAATCAGTAGCCAACGAACCATCGCTGATGACTTCCGTCATCGTTCCCACAACGACTGCCATCCAACTCTTTGGGCGGCCCAAATCGGGGTCACAAATCGACGTGCTCACCCAACCGGGAGCTTCAGCCCTCATTGCGCGAGAGGTTCCCGTTGCCCTTCATCCCTACAACCCAACTCGCCTGCAGTCTCTTACCTACACGGCCCCTGTCCCCGAAGCCCGACAAATCAACAACGACTTAGGCAGCCTACTTGTTGTTATAGGCGTTGTCGGTCTGTTCGTAGGGCTTATCAGCATCATGTCTGTCATGCTCATCACGGTGCTCGAGAGAAAGCGAGAAATCGGAATACGCCGCGCGATCGGGGCATCGCGCACCCAGATTGCCGTGCAGTTCGCACTTGAAAGCACCGCTATTGGCACCGTGGGTGGGATCCTCGGCACCGTCGTCGGGCTCTTTGTTGTGAGTATCTTCTCGCTCTCACACCACCTAGTCCCTGTCGTTGATCCCTCGTTAGTCCTACCCGATCCGCTCATTGGATCCGTTATCGGGTTGGTCGCGGGAGCCTATCCCGCTCTCAAGGCAGCCTGGTTCTCACCGGTTCAGGCCATTACTGGATGAAAGGAACTGTGTAGGGGATGAAAAAGCACTGGCTTATGGCGATTGCCGCAGCAGTCGTCGTTTTGTTGCTGCTCGCAGGATCGTTCTGGCTCGGCAACCACGTTAAGTCAGTTTCGAGCGCGTCATCTTCAACGACCCGACCAGCGCTCTTGACGGGTACTGTCAAACTATCGCTCATGGCGACGGCAGTCACCGTGAGCGCAACAGTCGTTGACAGCAATTCCTTTGCAGTGACCCTTGCACCTAATTCCATTGCGAACGGATCGCCCATCGTTACCGCGGCGGGTCCTGCCATTGGCACGGTCCTGCAACGAGGATCGGTCATCGCCCAAGTTGCAGAGATGCCGACCTTTGCCTTTGTGGGTGCCTCACCGATGTATAGGAGCATCAGCCCTCAAGATGCGGGTCAAGACGTCCTTGAGGTTCAGCAGAACCTTGAAGCGATGGGGTACCACATCACCGATCAACCAGGGGTTTATGGACCATCAACCCAGACAGCTTTCGCTGATTTCTGTCACAGCAGCCTCAACAAAATACAGCCTGTTGATGACAGTGAGTGTCCGAGCGCTTCGTCACCTAACGGATTCACGATTCCTCAATCCGCAATCGTATTCGTACCGGACCTCCCCGCTACTGTCCAAGGTGATCATGAGGTCCTCGGGTCTCCCGTCTCTGGAACTGCACTCACTCTTGAGTGGGGTGAAGAACTCCTCCAGGGGGACTTAGAACCTGGAGAGGCTGGCCTCGTCCACGCCGGGAGCCCTGTCACGATCACTTTGGTTGTAAACGATCAAGATAAACAGTACCCAGGTGTCATCTCCTCGGTTGGAACAGGTGACACGAATTCCTCGACTGCTAGCACTGGAGACAGCTTTTTCGCCAAGTCGAGTCAACCACTTGGCCCGGCCGACCTCGGGACAAGTGGCGCGGTGACTGTAGTCTCTCAACCCGTCAGCCATCCAGTCATGGTCGTTCCCATCGCCGCTGTTTACGCAGGACCGGATGGTCTCGCCCGCATCACGGTCATCTCTAGAGAGGCAAAGTATGCAGTCAGCTTCACCCCCGGTCCGTCCTTTGGTGGTCAAGTGGAGATCGTACGACCCTCTCGAAACCTACGCCCCGGAGAAAAGGTTGTGCTTTACTGAAAGGTATCGCTCCTATTCGAAAGACAACTGGGGCCCGAATCCGCCATCCGGATAGTTAACCCAACTTTCGATTGACCCCCCGAAATCGACCCAAAACAGGCCCGAGGTGGGGCTGATTTGGCCGTAATGTGGCCCTCGTAGAGGGGTCGCTCGCAAGGGTGTCCTGTTCAGAGGGCCGGGGTTTTTGGATGTAGTGCCCGAAGGGTAAGTAGTACGGTAATACAGGCTTCTACAGACCCCAACAGCTGGCATGCCCCGAGCTAATGTTTATGGCTCTATTGACACTCATGTGGATGCTCGGACTCCCATGGAGGGCCCACAGTCCCAGTTCAGTAGGGGTATTTGGGGCACAAATGGCTGCATGAGAAACGCACACGGTTTCTGAGCTCTAAATTTGGTGTTAACAACGCATCAAAAAGGAGTTCAGAACCGTGCGCGCTACCTCTCTAGTTAAGCAGATGTTGGGCCTTCGCAGTGTCAGGAGTCATCGAGGTTGTGGTTCGTCCATATGAACTGCTGGTGAAGATCAGGCTTACCCGATCGCGGTTGGAATGCCCGAAGTGCTCGTATGTGACCCGGTCCTGTTATGACACGAGAACGCTCG